>PVMK01183502.1_pt1 | contig 46472 bp, 42 predicted proteins | sample 1853481 | NCBI WGS metagenome assembly PVMK01 (sample SAMN08533507, study PRJNA380276) | Marine sediment metagenome, whole genome shotgun sequencing project.
GGTGGCGCCGGCATCCCGCGGGCGAGGGCCGAGTAGAGGTGCTGGTGCGAGCAGACCAGGCCGGGGGTCTCTGCCGACACCTGCTAGCCGATCGCCAACGGCTGATGCACATCGAGCGGAAGTCTCGTCCGCCACACGCCATCAACTGCCTTGTACGCGGCCGCAACGGCCCCAGCCGTCGGAACGAGACCGATCTCGCCGACACCCTTCACCCCGAACGGAGATCTCGGTTGCGGGACCTCGACGAGGATCACCTCGATGTCCGGTATGTCCTTCGGCCTGATGATGTTCAACTGCCGCAGCGTCGACTTCGTCGGGAATCCCTCTTCGTCCGCAGGGAACTCCTCGGTGAGTGCGTAGCCGAGGCCCATGTGGATCGCTCCCTCGACCTGGCCGACGGCAAGGATCGGGTTGATCGCTTTACCCACATCATGGGCAGCCACGACCTTCTCGATCTTCCCCGTCTCGGGGTCAGCGATCACGACCTGGCATGCATAACCGAACGCCGAGTGGATGATCGGGTTCTCGACATCGTCGTTCATGTTGTTCGTCCAGTCAACGGTGTACGAGCCCTGATAATCGATGCCCGTCCTGCATTCGTCAGCGAGAGCGACCTTGCAGGCGTCCTCAACCGAGCCTGCCGCCATCAACGTCCCACGCGAACCGGTCGTCTGGCCGGCGGAGAGGTCGCGGGTTGTGTCGACGACCACGCTGATCCGGTCAGGATCGATGCTGAGAACGTCGGCAGCCACCTGTAGCGCCACCGTGTGAACGCCTTGGCCCATCTCGGTCCATGCATGCCTGACCTCCACACCGCCATCGTCGTCGAACCGCACGACCGCCTTGGCAACTTCCTTGAAGCCGTTCCCCAGCCCAGAGTTCTTGATGCCTGCGCCGATTCCGACAGCCCTTCCCGACGCCACCGCGGCGTCGTAGTGCGGCTTCACGGCTTCGAGACACTCCATGATTCCGTCCGAGCCTGAATCCATCACCTGACCCGGTCCCCAGACACTTCCGGGCCGGACCGCGTTCTTCGCACGGATCTCCCATCCGGAGACGCCAACCTTCTCTGCCAGCCTGTCGATGCACCCTTCGGTCGCAAACTGCGCCTGATTCGCGCCGAAGCCACGGAACGCACCGCACACGGGGTTGTTCGTGCGGACGGCGACCGCATACACATCCACGTTCTCAACGGCGTAGGGCCCGCATGCGTGGCCAGCGGCGCGTTCGAGCACCTTCATGCCGACCGAAGCGTATGGACCCGAGTCTCCGATCATCCGGGCCTTGACCGCCGTGACCGTTCCCTCGGCGTCGCATGCCATCCACATCTCCGTGCGGATCGGATGTCTCTTGGGGTGCATGACGAACGATTGAGGCCTGGTCAGCGTGCACTTGACCGGCCGACCCGTCACCCAGGCGGCGAGCGCCGTGTGAGCCTGGTTCGACATGTCCTCCTTGCCACCGAACGCACCCCCGTTCGAGACGAGTTCGACCGTCACCTTCGATGTGTCGACAGCGAGCATCGCCGCGATCTGGTCGCGATCGTCCCACACTCCCTGCCCGCCTGAGTACACGTACAGCGACCCGTCGTCGCCAGGGACCGCCACAGTGGACTCTGGCTCGAGGAACGCATGCTCGACCCTCTGGGTCGTGAACACCTCGTGAACCACGTGCGTCGCGTCGGCCATGGCAGCATCGACATCGCCGCGGGCGTACTTGCTTTCGGACAGCACGTTGCCATCGAGTCCCCAGACCGCATCCTCATCTGCGGCAAGGGCAACATCGGCGTCGGTGAACGGGACGAGTACGTCGTACTGGACCTCAACAAGGTCAGCGGCCTCGCGTGCCGTGAGCATGTCCTCAGCGACAACGATCGCAAGGACATCCCCTCGGTACGACGTTCTGCCACCTACGGGGATCATCACCGGCCAGTCCTTGTAGAGGATCCCGACCTTGAGATCGCCTGGAATGTCTTCGCCCGTGAGCACCGTTACGACACCCTCATGCGCGAGGGCCTTGGAGGCATCGATCGAGAGCACATCCGCCCTGGCGTGATCCGTGAAACGGAGGGCCGCGTGGAGCATCCCGTCGATCTCGATGTCGTCCACGAATCCACGGTCGCCGAGGGACAGTTCGGTCGCCTCGTACTTGACACCGTCGCCACCGATCTTCCCAGAGCGTTCACGCACCGGGATCGCTTCCCCGGACGCAAGCAGCTCTACCGCCTCGACGATCTTCGTGTACCCGGTACATCTGCAGAGGTGAGCGCCGAGCCTGCCCTGGATCGTGGCCCGGTCGAGTGCAGAACCCTTCTGATCGATGAGGGCTTTCGAGCGAACGAGGATGCCGGGAGTGCAGAATCCACACTGCAGGGCCCCGGTTGCGGCGAAAGCGTTGGCGTACCGGGTTCGTTCGACCTCGTCGAAGCCCTCCAGCGTCGTGATCTCTTTCCCCGCAACTTTCTCAAGTGACATCACGCAGGCAGCCATCGCCTTCCCGTCAACGAGAACAGTGCACGCACCGCACTGTCCCGACGGTGAACACCCATCCTTGGGTGACGTGATTCCGAGGCCGTCGCGGAGGGCAGACAGGAGGTGCGGATGCCGCTCGGAGACTTCGGACTCGACCCCGTTCACGCGCATGGAGACCATCAGGATCCCGTCCCTTCGTTGGTTATCGATCCGTAGTGCTCCGGCATCCGATACCGGTCGAAATCGAAGAGCGTCTCCTTGTAGAACTTGCAGAAGTCGAGATCGATCGTGGCGACCGCTACCTCATCCCCCGTCGTGATGCACTGTGCGACAACCTGGCCCGAAGGGGCGAAGATCGCTGACTGTGCGAGCGACTCGACTCCCTCCTCGAAGCCGCCCTTGGCCACGCCGACGACGAACGTCCCGTTCTGATAGGCCCCTGCTGCCATCACCAGATGGTTGTGGAAACCGGCGAGGGAGTTCTGCTGAGGGTCCGGGTCGTAGTGGAGCGGCGTGTTGTAGCCGATCAGGACCAGCTCAACCCCTGCGAGCCCCATCACCCGGTACGTCTCTGGCCAGCGCCGGTCGTTGCAGATCGCCATGCCGACACGGCCACCGAAGGCGTCCCACACGCCGAAGCCGTCGGGGACCAGCCTCGAAGTAATGCCGTTCAGCGTGCTGGAACGGTCGATCGGGCTCATGCTCCTCGTGACCGGGGACATGCACCTTCCGGTACTTCGCCACAACCGAGCCATCGCGTTCGACGAGTATCTGCGTGTTGTAGCGGTGGCGGGTTCCATCGTCGTCGATGGCAAGCTCTGCATACCCGAGGGAGAACCCGACGCCGAGTTCCGCTGCCCTGTCGAACAGTGGCTGAGTGTCGGGACCAGGCATCTCCTTCTCGAACCAGCTCTCCATCTCTGCCTCGTCGTCCGTGAACCATCTGGCGAAGAAGGTCGTGAGCGCGAGTTCGGGGAACACCAAGAGCTCACAGCCCCTGCTGGCACCATCCTCGAGCAGTGCTACCAGCCGGTTGACCGCCGATGACCGGGGTTCATCTCTTGCGATCCCACCCATCTGGGCAGCTCCAACCGTGATCTTTCGCGTCACTGTGATCCCATCCGTCGTGTGGCTGCCCTCACCGGGCGCGCTCGAAGTGCTCCGGGTCGATTGTCGTCGATTGGTTTACATTTTGTCAAACGTACTTTGACATTTTGTTAAATCGGCGGGTAGGGTCGTGTCACATCCAGACAAGAGGGGATTGAGATGTCCGAGACGATTCGTGCCGCGCTCGTCCAATCTGCGTGGACCGGCGACTACGAGTCGATGCTCGCTACCAACACCGAGTACGCACGCCAGGCTGCGAGCGATGGTGCCAAGGTTCTGTGCTTCCAGGAGATCTTCACCGGGCCCTACTTCTGCAACGTGCAAGACCCCAAGTACTACGACCTTGCGGAGCCCATCCCGGATGGTCCGACGATCCAGGCGATGACCAGCCTCGCACGCGAAACGTCGATGGTGCTCGTCGTCCCCATCTACGAGCGTGTCGACGAAGGAACCTTCTACAACACGGCAGCTGTGATCGACGCTGATGGCACCCTTCTCGGTATCTACCGAAAGACACATATTCCCCAGGTCGAGGGATTCTGGGAGAAGTTCTACTTTCGCCCAGGCAACCTCGGATACCCCGTGTTCGATACTGCCGTCGGACGAATCGGCGTCTACATCTGTTACGACCGCCACTTTCCGGAGGGATGGCGCGAACTGGGTCTCAAGGGGGCAAAGATCGTCTTCAACCCGAGCGCGACGACCCGCGGGCACTCGAAGCACCTGTGGGAGATCGAACAGCCGGCCTCGGCCGTTGCGAACCAGTACTTCGTCGGTGCGATCAACCGCGTCGGTGCCGAGGACCATGAGCACACCGACTACTACGGGTCATCGTATTTCGTCGACCCAAGGGGAGATTTCGTCGGAGAGGTTGCTTCCGACACCAAGGACGAGGTTGTCGTGCGAGATCTCGACATGGGTGCGATCGAGTCTGCTCGGAGACATTGGGCGTTCTACCGCGACCGCAGACCAGAGGTCTACAAGGGGATCGCTGCGTCATGACTCGTTGCACAGTGGAGTTCGTGATCGAGCCGTTCACCGACGGCGATCCGGGTGCCCACGTGCGTGCCGGCATCGATGCCATCGAGGCGACGGGACTCTCCGTCACCATGGGGCCGTTCGGATCGTCCGTCGAAGGAGAGGTCGACAGCGTCGCCCCAGCGATCGACGCGATGGTTCAGGCGGCGATCCGTGACGGAGCGGACCGCGTTCTTGTTGAGATAACGAACAAGCGATGAGGGCTGAATCGCATCCGCTGACCGACGCAATCGGACCACTCGTCGAGGCCATCGGTGCCACCATCGTGCCCACCGACGAGATCGTTGACGGCGACATCACACTCGACTGGAAAGGTGAGCCCGCCATTGGTATCCGCCTTGAGGATGTCGTCTCACTTGATCGGCTGATAGGGAATGTCGAGGTACAGCTCGGTTCGAGCCTCAACGAACTGGATCGGGCGGACAAGCAGCGTGCCGTCAGGATGCTCGATGAACGGGGTGCATTCCAACTCCGCAAATCCATCGAGGACGTCGGCGAGGCGATGGGCGTGAGCCGGATCACGATCTACAACTATCTCAGCGCGATCAAGGAGACAGCATCGTGACCTCCGGCCTCGAGTTCACATGCAAGCTTCCTGACTGGATCGAAGACCATGTGGATTTCGACCGCCCTTACCCGACCGCCGAAGACAAGATGAGGCTCGTCCTCGACCTCGCCCTGAGAAATGTTGCCGAGCAGCACGGTGGGCCGTTCGGTGCGGCGATCTTCGACGACACCACCGATCACATCGTGGGACCCGGGGTGAACCTCGTCATTCCCGCCTCCAATCCAACGGCCCATGCTGAGATCGTTGCGATCGCTGTCGCCGGCTCAAGGCTCGGGCAGTACGACCTCGGATCCGGCGGAACGCGGCCGACGACACTCGTCGCAAGCACAGAGCCGTGCGCAATGTGCCTCGGCGCGACACCATGGAGCGGGGTATCGGCGCTGATAGTCGGAGCCCGCGACGAGGATGCTCGTGCGATTGGGTTCGATGAGGGCTCGAAACCGGACGACTGGGTCGCGTATCTTGAGAGTCGAGGGATCTCGGTTCAGCTGGATGTGTTGAGAAACGAAGCCACCAATGTCCTGCGCCAGTACATGGCCACCGGCGGCGAGATCTACAACGCAACCGAGACAGAGGAGCCGCGGCCGAATGCATGAGGTTCAAGACCGCACATGGGGGGTAACCAGGTACGAACGCCCCCCATCGATCGATGAAGCTCTTGCGCTCCTCGACCTCCATCAGGACTCGGCGAGGATCATCGCCGGTGGATCGGACCTGCTCCTCGAGATGCAGCGGAAGGTGCGGGACGTATCAGTTCTCATCGACCTCGGGTCGATTGAAGGGCTCGATGGGATCTCCCACGAAGATGGCCGCATCACGATGGGTCCCATGACGACACACAAGGCGGTCATCGACTCCGATTCGGTGCAAATCCACGGACTTCCGCTCGCACAGGCATCCCTTGAGGTCGGCTCCGCACAGCTCCGGAACCGGGCAACGGTCGCAGGGAACCTGATAACCGCCAGCCCCGCAAACGACACGATCTCGGCCCTTCTTGCGCTCGATGCATCGGTCACCCTGGCATCAGTGGACGCAGACAGAACAGTGTCCCTGGCCGATTTCTATATGGGAGTCAGACGGACGGTCATGCAGCCGAATGAGCTCCTCACCCAGATCTCGTTCCCTGTGCTCGACGGCTCCACCAAGGGGATGTTCGTGAAGGTCGGGTTGCGGTCCGCCCAGGCGATCTCCGTGGTCCACGCAGCCGCGGTGATCACGTACGCGCGATCGAAGGTCCAGACCGCCCGCATCGCCCTCGGCAGCGTCGCACCGGTGGTCGTCCTCGTCGATGCCGGAGACCTCTTGGTTGGCCAGAAACTGACGGACGATCTCATCGCCTCATGCGCAGCGGCCGCCGCATCCGAAGTGCAGCCGATCAGCGATGTGCGCGCAACCGCCGAGTATCGATCTGCGATGGTGGAGGTGGCTGTTTCGAGGATGCTCAAGGCCCTCATGGCAGGGACCGAGCGCGCCACCTGGCCCAACCGCATCATCACCCTCGACAACGCCACAGCTGCCACAGTTCCACCACCTCTATCGACCGGCCCCGAAGACCAGATCACCATGACGGTCAACGGCGTGCCGACCTCCGGAACCGGCTCGTGCGACACGCTCCTGCTCGACTGGATCAGGGAGAACGCAACATCGACGGCTGGCGTACCGCTCACCGGCACAAAGGAAGGCTGTGCCGAAGGTGAGTGCGGGGCGTGCACCGTGCACATGGACGGTCGGGCGGTGCTGTCGTGCCTGGTAACGGCCGCCGCAGCTGACGGTGCGGACATCGTGACCATCGAGGGCCTTGACTCCCCGACCGATCGCAAAGTCCAATCCGAGCTCGTCAGCTACGGCGGTGTCCAGTGCGGGTACTGCACACCGGGCTTCGTGATGTGCGCATCCTCGCTCGTGTCCGAGTACTCGCATCTGAACGCCGACGAGGTACGCGACGGGCTGAGCGGCAATATCTGCCGGTGTACAGGGTACGAATCCATCGTTGACGCACTGATCTCCGTGTCAGGGAGCGAGTCATGACCAGCATCGGAACCACGGCAGAGCGGCCGGATGGGCAGGGAAAGGTGGATGGGACCGCCATCTACCCGGATGACATCGATGCGTCAAATGCGCTCATCGCCAAGGTCGTGTTCTCTGACAAGCCACATGCCCGGATGGTTTCCATGGACACCTCCGCGACCCTCGCAACAACCGGTGTTGTCACGGTGATCACCGCTGCAGACATCCCCATGAACGAATACGGGCTGACGATGTTCGACCAGCCGGTACTGATCGGAGTTGATGGCACAGGCAAGTCGATCGTGCCATCGGACGTGAGCCGCTGGGAGGCAGACCAGATCGCCGTCGTGATAGCGGAGACGTCGAAAGCCGCTCTTGCGGGAGCGAAAGCGATCAGTGTCGAATGGATCGACCTCCCCGTTGCGGGCGACATCACGGCTTCTGACGTCGGGGACACCCTCGTCCATCCCGAGAACGGACTCGACACCAACAGCTACTTTGCGCTCAAGATCCGAAGAGGCGACATGGATGCTGCGTGGCAAGAGGCCGACGTCGTGATCGAGGGCAGCTACGTCGTTCCCCACCAGGAGCACGCATATCTCCAGCCGGAGGCTGCCGTCTCGTACATCGACGACCGCGGGAGGGTCACGGTCGAGATCGCAGGCCAGTGGGCCCATGAGGACCGCGAGCAGATCGCCCACGCCCTCGAACTCCCGGACGACGAGGTCCGGATCATCTATCCCGCGATCGGTGGAGCGTTTGGCGGCCGGGAGGACATGACGCTTCAGATCGTGCTGGCGGCAGCGGCCCGAAAGGTCCACGCCATGGGTATCGACCGCCCGGTTCGGACGGTATGGAACCGCGAGGAGAGCATCGTCGGACACCACAAGCGGCACCGAGCGCAGATAACGGCCCGTTGGGGGGCAACGAACGACGGCAGAGTGGTAGCAGTTGAGGCGCATGCCTCCCTTGACGCCGGTGCCTACAACTACACGAGCAACAAGGTGCTCGCCACCCTTCACTTCGGCCTCACCGGGCCCTATGACATCCACAACGCCCAAATCGATTCGAGAGCGGTCTACACACACTCCGTGCCCGGAGGTGCGTTCCGTGGCTTCGGGGGCCCACAAGGAGCTTTGGTCGCTGAAGGCCAGATGAACAAGCTCGCTGAGGCGCTCGACATGGATCCCATAGAACTGCGCAGAGTCAACCTCCTCCACGAAGGCGACGACTACATCACGCAGCGGCCGCTTCCGGGAGGCGTAAGCATCGAGACCGTGATCGACGAACTGGTCGAGGCAAGCGACTGGGGTGGGGAGCAGGCGACCGCGACGACAGTCAGCGCCATAAAGACTCTCCTTCCGTCCGAGGGATCCATCCGGACAGGCAGGGGAATGGCATGTGGGCTCAAGAACGTCGGGTTCACCATGGGCTTCCCTGAACGCTGCGAAGCGACCGTCACGTTGTTCGGGGACGACGAGGTCGAGTCGGCCCACATCGCGGCGGCTGGCGCCGACGTTGGCCAGGGCCATCACACCGTTCTCAGGCAGATGACCGCAGAGGCGGCCGGCGTCCCGTTGGAGGCGGTAACCGGGACGTTCTCCGACACCGCGACAAGCGGAGACTCGGGATCGGCGTCTGCTTCTCGGCTCACGTTCATGTCTGGCAACGCGATCCTCGGTGCCACCGAGGAAGCGACCAAGGCATGGAACGACGGTGACCGGCCTGCACACGGCCACTTTCGCTACATCCCCCCAAAGACCGAGAGGGTCGATGACGAAACCGGCGTCGGCTCTCCTGTGTTCGCCCTCGGGTACGTCGCAGAGGCGGTGGATGTCGCCGTTGACATCGAAACCGGGCACATCCGTGTCGGCACGGTCGTGTGCGCGGTCGACGTTGGAAAGGCGATAAACCCTGGCCTCGTGCGCGGACAGGTCGAAGGTGCGATCGTCCAGGCACACGGATACACACTGTCAGAGCGGCTTCGCGTTGTGGATGGACGCCTCACGAACCCGACCTTCAGCGGCTATCTCGTCCCTGGTTCGATGGATCTTCCGGATCGCATCGAAACGGTGATCGTCGAGGTCCCGGATCCGATTGGGCCGTGGGGAGCGCGAGGCATGGCAGAGATGCCGCTCTTGGTATACGCACCCGCTGTGGTAGCGGCGTTGCACGATGCAACCGGCGTGTGGTTCGACGAAATCCCGCTCACACCAGACCGAGTGCTCGCAGGCCTGAAGGCGGCAGGTGTCTCCTAGCCAGACACCGTCGATCGTCGTTGTCGGGTCACTCAACCGGGACCACGTTGTAACCGCGCAATCGCTTCCACTGCCGGGTGAGACGGTCCACGGAACCGGCTACGCACAGCACAACGGAGGCAAAGGTGCGAACCAGGCGGTGGCTCTCGCACGGCTCGGACAGGATGTCTCGATAGTTGGTTGCGTCGGTGATGACGCCGATGGCTCTGCACTCCGGGCTGCTCTCGAGGTGGACGGCGTTGATATCAGCCTGCTGTCGACTGCCTCATCAAGAACTGGCATCGCTGTCATCACCATTGACGAGCACGGCGAGAACTCCATCGTCGTGGTCGCCGGCGCAAACGACCATGTGGATGCCGCCCTGATCAACGCTGCCGCACCAGCCATAGCTGCTGCTGACATCGTTCTCGCACAGTTGGAGATACCGGATGCATCCGTGGAGCTGGCCTTTCGACACGCCAAGGGCACCGTCGTCTTGAATCCGGCTCCCGGTTCCGAACTTGACAGCCGATTCCTCGCATATGTCGACTACCTCGTACCGAACAGGACGGAACTCGCGACCCTTGCAGGCACTGCCGTTCCACACGCGGACAAAGAATTACTCGCTGCCGTCGACCTGTTGGAATTCGATGGAACCGTCATCGTCACACTCGGAGGTGAAGGTGCAATCGCAGTACGACGCGGAGCCATCGTCTCACGCTCTACTCCGCCGCCCGTTCATGTTGTGGACACGGTTGGGGCCGGCGACGCGTTCTGTGCAGGCCTTTGCGACGCACTCGCCCGAGACCTACCGATCCAGGATGCTGTCGAATGGGCAACCGTCTGCGGTGCGCTCGCCACTACGAGGACCGGCGCACAGCCGTCCATGCCCACTGCCTCAGAGGCCCGGTCTCTCCTCGAAGCGAGCCGGTAACTCGGACGCGTCGATTTCGACGATCTGGACTCTGGGCTCGTCAGGCAGAGCCGTGACATGCAAGTCTCGATCCGACGCGGATCGGGACGAACGAGGTACAAGACGCTCTCCGTATCGGTGGCGGTGGATGACACGGAACGCCACACGATCAAGGAGCGTGGCTGATGTGGGCTCTCCGTAAAGCCATCCGTAGAACTTGCCGAAACCGGCATCCACCGCTCTAGCGAAGGATCTCACGGCGAAACCCACCGCGACGACGAAGCTGGCATAGCCCGCGGGTGACCCGACATGGTCGATGAGTACGACCGTGGCGATGAGAGCGATGGTGCCGAGCGCGAGATGTCGCTCGACGCGGGCGAAACGGGCGCCGTCTCGAGATAGGAACGGCGACCCAGCCGGGGTCACATCAACGGTGCTGCTCATACGGTTGACAGTGTATTGCTACACACCTGCCGTGTACAGCGCGAGGCCCGTGCCAGATCGGTTCCGCACGATCGCGTACCCAGGGTTCCAGGCAACGTATGTGTGGCTTGCAGCCCACAGAACGGGGTGCGGGCTGCTCAGAACTCGTCCGAATGACGGATCCTCAGCGGTCAACCGGTGAGTTGGCTTATCTCCCACAGGTGGCCATCGGGGTCGGCGAAGAAGCACCGTGTCTCATGGCCCGAGTCATACGGCGGGGTCAGGAACTCGGCGCCCCGATCTTTCAGGATCTCGTAGCTCGCCTGACAGTCCTGGACTCGAATCGTGAAGGAATGGCTCACCGTCGACGGCTCGGGTGTCGTGAACGTGACGTCGGGCTTGTCCGCCGTCGGTTCTCCCCCCTCCACGAGCAGCAGCCACACACCGTTGAACGACAGGACAGCGGAGGTTCCGTACTCGCTATAAGGGTCGGCACCGAGCACTTCTCGGTACCAACGAGAGGACATGGGGACATCGGACACCACGAGCAGATGCGTCAGTGCCATGTCAGGTGTTGGAAAGGCATCGGGCATCGTGTCAGCCTACATTCAGGGTGTTCGGATAGTCCCAGGCCGCGGGTTGAAGCGATAGGGTGATTCGATGGAGACGATCGCAACGGGCGTGTATCAGGTGCACAAAGGTGTCAACGCGTTCATCATCGACGGCGACGAGGGTGTCGTCCTCGTGGATACCGGTCTGCCGAACCGACAGGGTGCGATCGTGGAGTCACTTGCCGACATCGGAAGGTCAGCCAAGGACATCACCGCGATACTTCTCACGCACGGCCACGTCGACCATCTGGGCGGCGCTGCAGCCCTCCAATCCGCATCGAGTGCTTCCGTCTACGCATCCCATGTAGATGCACCGATCGCCCAGGGAGATCGGTCCCCGCCGGCACCGCCTGTCCTCGAGCGCATCCCGATCCTTCCGTCGCTCATCAACCTCCTGCCTTCAGCTGCGCCCGTGATCGTCGACCATCTGGTCGCAGAAGGAACGATCGAGGGTCTACCCAACGGCATTTCTGTACTCGACTCTCCTGGACACACCAAGGGTCATGTGTCCTATCTGCTCGAACGCGACGGCGGTGTCCTGTTCGTTGGCGATGCCGCCGTCGGATCACACGGCAAGGTGAAGCGTGGCTGGTTCAACCGCAAGACGGCTTCGATCGACGCCAGCATTCGCCACATCGGTGAAACCGAATTCGACATCGCCTGTTTCGGTCACTCGAATTCGATCTCTGGCTATGCGTCGGTGGCGTTTCAGCGCTTCGCCTGAGCACGCCGTGCGACAGCCGAATTCTGTAAGAACCCTGACAGTGCCGTTCATCGGCCGTGTTCGTTGGTATTGAATTGACCTCAGATGTTCGTCGGCCGGAGGGATCGCGTGTTTCGCCCGATAATGCTCATGGGACTCGGAGTAGCGCTTGTCGCGTCCGCCTGCTCCTCGTCCACGGCCGACAACGCCTCTTCTGATTCGTCCAGCACGGCGGAGTACCTCGACGAGGTGCGTGACGTCGAAGACGAGTACGCCAGCAGTTTCGATGACATCCACGAGGCCACAACGCAGTCGTACGCCACGAGAGATGTGCTGTTCGGGGCCGTGGAGGATGCGGGCTTCGGCCAAGCCGCAGAGAGAGCGCTGAGCCGCGCCAAGGACTCGTCGCCACCGCCCGAGCTGGCGAAGGATCACGACAACTGGATCCAGTATCGGTCAGTGATCGAAGACATATCAGAGGCCGACTTCGAACAAGCACTCGAAAATCGAAACCTCCAGGAGCTACTAGCGATCCTCACGATCCTGGAGCAGGAGTACGGATCGTTCTTGACGAACGCGAACCGCGAATTCTGCTTGGCCGCAGCGATCGACAGCGACCTATGCATCGCGGGGGACGACCTGCCAGGGGATGATTACGGGCAACGGATCCACGAGATCCTCCGCCTCAACAAGCTGCGGACATTCGGGCTCTTCACATTCCCACCCGACATGTCCCCCGATGAAAGGGCAACACGACTCGGTGAAGTTCAGCCACGGATCGAGTCATCACTCAAGTCGGCGGGCGAGGCGATGGCTCAGATCACGCCACCCGACGAGTTCGCAGCGGACCACGCTGCGTACGTCCGGTTCTTCGAGGAGCAGTACGGCGTGGCGGGAGCGATTACCACAGCCAACGCCGACGGTGACGATGCTCGCGTTCTCGAACTCTTCGCGGAGTCGGGTGTGGTAGCTGACCGTCTCGCACAGGCCGAGTCCTCCGGCTTCGCACGCATCTCAGCCCCGTTCCGCGCGGGAGACTTCACCAACCGCGGCGACGGCTGACCCCGGGTTGGTGTCCTGGCGGTCTAGACCCGTTCCGCCGAACTGCACGCCTGTCTACTGGAACAACACCACAACGGCAACCGCCAGCACCACGAAGATCCCAGTGAAGATCGCCATCGACAGGAGGGACGCGCGATAACGCTCGCGTACGGAGTACCCGTCGTCGATGAAGATCCTGACGTTTCCGTAGAAGGCCAAACCTCCGACAGCGACGCCACCGAAACTTCCGTTGACGAACAGGGAGTAGATCGGCATCAGCAATGGGATACCTACCCACAGCCACTCCAATCCGACCACTCGCCGGCCAATAGGGGTTGTGTGTTCATCGACCACCATGATGGGGGCGGTCGCCATGCTTGCCGCACGTACCGTCACCTCCAAGGGTGACCCATCGGACCGCGGGACAAAGAACTGACCCCTTCTCGTTCCGCGCTCGGCCCGTGCTCCGTCGAGGTAGACCGTCAGTCCTCCTGCGAACCCATGACGAACTTCGACGTCGCCCTCCACTCCAGTGATCGTCACCGGGTACCGGGTCGACCAGAGGGCTCCTTCGCCCACACCCACTTCCACTTGCTCACTCATCCGCGGTTCCCTTCGTGCATCTCAGGCGCACGAGGCTAGCGAGTCCGGTCGCGGCCGACCAGACCAGACTCGACTCCTCGATGTCATCGGTTGCCCTACGATGCCAACCGCATGGAAGACGACACAACGCAGCCGACCAGCACCGAGACCGCGGCGGCGAATCGACGCGCTCGAGACGTCTTCCTCGCAGCGAAACGACACGACCTGCGCACACCCATCAACGCCATCATCGGCTATAGCGAGATGATGCTCGAAGATCTGGAAGATGAAGAGTTCGAGTGGAGCGCCGACCTTGAGAAGATCCACGACGCTGGCAAGTCCCTGCTGACCACCGTCAACGAGATGCTCAACGCTGAGAAGCTCGAGTCCGGAGACATCGACCCCTCCGACATGGCTGTGTTCGGCGAACAGATCCGTGTCGCGGTGAGAGCTGACATCAGTTCGGTCGTCGGCTACTCCGAGATGATCTCTGAGGACGAAGAAGACCTGGACGAGGAGATTATCGCCGACCTCGAGCGGATCAGGTCCTCCGCGGTGCGGATGACCGACCTGGTCAACGACATCGTTGACTTCGGGTCCGACGAGACCGGGTCGGACGCCGAGGGGGAGGCGTCGCTGGAGCAGGCGGGCATGGTCCAGGATCTCGTGGCCACGCTGCGGGACCTTGATGCGAGCAAGACCTCAGAGGCAGAGCTGCCGGGCCACATCCTCATCGTTGACGACGACGAAACGAACAGGGACCTGCTCTCAAGAAGGCTCGGACGCGAAGGACACACCTTCGAGATGGCCGAGAACGGCAAGCTGGCGCTCGATGTGGCACGGACGTCAAGCTTCGATGTGATCCTGCTCGACATCATGATGCCGGTGATGGACGGGTTTGCGACCCTGCGAGCCCTCCAGTCCGACGAGCGATTACGCCGGATTCCCGTGATCATGCTTTCTGCTCTCGACCAGGTGGATAGCATCGCCCGGTGCATCGAGATGGGGGCCGATGACTTCCTTCCGAAACCCTTTGACGCCGTGTTGCTCCGTGCTCGGCTTGGCTCGTCGCTTGAGAAGAAGCGGCTGCGGGACCGCGAGGAGGAGTACCTCCGTCAGATCGAAGCCGAGAGGGAACGATCCGAGCAGTTGCTCCTCAACATCTTGCCCGGACCCATCGCCCACCGCCTGAAGGCAGGTGAAAGCACGATCGCCGACGGTTTCAGCGAGGTCACCGTTCTGTTCTCGGACCTCGTCGGATTCACTGAGATGTCAGCGAAGATATCGGCCGAGACGCTCGTCGGCCGCCTGAACGAGGTGTTCCGGGCGTTCGACGCTCTTGCAACGGATCTGGGCGTGGAGAAGATAAAGACCATCGGTGACGCCTACATGGTCGTCGGTGGTTTGCCCCTGCCTCAGCACGACCACGCTGAGAGGATCGCTGAGATGGGACTCGGGATGCTCAGGGCGATCGACGAGTACAACTCGAAGGCGGAGGAGCCTCTCGGCATTCGTATCGGCATCAACACGGGGCCTGTCGTCGCAGGGGTCATCGGATCAACCAAGTTCGCCTACGACCTTTGGGGTGATGCGGTGAACACGGCGAGCCGCATGGAGTCAACGGGAGTTCCCGGGCGGGTTCAGGTCTCCGAATCGGCCGCTGCACTCCTTGAAGCCACATTCGAGCTTGAGCATCGGGGACTGGTCCAGGTCAAGGGCAAGGGAGAACTCAACACGTATCTCCTTGTCGGACGTCGATAACGCCTATCTACAAGCCGTGGTCGTAGAGTGGGAACACGCAAGACGGGAGTGAATGTGACGACGAACCAATTGGAAGCGCAGTACGCACAGAAGGCAGGCAGGTTCTGGTGGATGTGGCTGGTACTCGGCGTTCTGTGGATCCTCATCGCAGGTGTGATCCTTCAGTTCAACATCACCTCCGCCGCAACCGTTGGCGTCCTCGTCGGCGTGATGATCTTGTTCGCGGGCATCGAGTACGTCGCCGTCTCAACACAGGTTGAGGGGTGGAAGTGGCTGTGGATGGGATTCGGTGTACTGCTGATCATCGCCGGCTTCATCGCCATCGTGTACCCCACAAGGACGTTCTTCTCGGTCGCAAATATCCTCGGCTTCATCTTCCTCATGATCGGTGTGTTCTGGATGATCGAGGCGTTCGCCAGCCGGGACATGTCCGATCTGTGGTGGCTCAGCCTCGTGGCTGGAATCATCATGGTTGTCATGGGCTTCTGGCTCAGCGGTCAGTTCATCTTCGCCAAGGCTGAAACACTCCTCATCTTCGCTGGGATATGGGCGTTGATGCGCGGGACCCTGAGCATCGTGACAGCCTTCCAGGTCAAGAAACTCGCTGGGTAGGACGCCAGAGCAGCTTCGTCGCTGTATCAGTAGTCGACGGGTTCGCGCCACACGGGACACGTCATGCAGTGGCCTCCACCGCGGCCCCGACCCAACTCTGAGCCATCGATCTCGAGCACCGTGACGCCTGCATCGCGGAGCTTTGCGTTCGTCCACTCGTTCTTGCTGTACGCCACGACGACGCCGGGTTCGAGCGCCACGACGTTGTTGCCGTCGTCCCACTGCTCACGCTCCTGCTGGAACGCGTCACCGGCAGTAGCGACGACACGGAGAGCGTCGAGCCCGAGTGCATCCCCGACGACATCGACCCAGCGCTTTGGCTCCACAACGACCTCGATGCCCTTGTCGCCCTGGTAGTAGCTGATCGGCTGGATCGCATCGACGACAGGCTCGTACACGGTCACCAGATCCCGATCACAGAACGAGAACACCGTGTCGAGGTGCATCGATGCGCGGTCCGAAGGCATCTTCGCCGCGATGACCCGCTCTGCCGCACCCTGGTCGAAGAGCGCCTGTGCCAACTGGCCGACGGCCTGATAGGACGTCCGCTCACCCATTCCCATGAGTACGACGCCGTTGCCGATTGGCATAACGTCACCGCCCTCAAGGGTCGCGCTCCCGCGGTGTGACTCTGGAGGATCGCCCCACCAGATTTGGAAGTCACCGCCGACGAACAGCGGGTGGAACCTGTAGATCGCCGCGAGGTGCAGCGTCTCGTTCTTGCGTGCCGGCCAGTACATGGGGCTGAGGGCGACGCCGCCGTAGATCCAGGCTGAACTGTCCCGTGTGAACATCTGGTTCGGCAAGGGAGGGATCGCGAACTCCGTGCCGCTCCACGCCTGATGCGCTGATCCGCTGAGTTCGTCCGGCAGTTCCGCCACCGTCAGACCACCGATCAGGTGGCGGACAAGGCTCGCACTGTCGAGTTCGTCGAGCCACGACCTGATCTCGGCTGCACCGATGACCCCCACCTCGTCAGGCGTGATCTTCCTGTCGAGGACGTACGCCCGACCCTCAGCCGTGTCCACCACATCCTCAAGCAGCCCGGCGACGTGCATGACCTCGACACCGAAGTCGTCCGACATGAGGCTCACGAAATGGTCGTGCTCCTCTCTCGCCTTCCTCGCCCAGATGACATCATCGAAGAGGAGTTCGTGCACGTTGCTTGGCGTGAGACGCCGCATCTCGAGCCCGGGTCGGTGCACGATGACCCTGCGAAGCTTGCCGACCTCGGAGTAGGCACCGAAATCGCTCATGGGTCATCACCTCCGTCATTCGTTCGCGACCCCAACCCTACCTCTCGGTGGAGTCGCCTCTTGTAGTGCACCGCTAGTGTCGCGACGGTCGGTTCGGTCGGGAGGAACGTCGCATGCGAGTCGTTGTAGCACTTGGTGGCAATGCGCTCTTGCGTCGCGGCCAGATCCTCACCGACGAGACACAGAGGGAGAACGTAGGGATCGCATGCGACGAGCTTGCACCGATCGCGATCGACCACGAACTCGTCATCTCCCATGGGAATGGCCCCCACGTCGGCCTACTTGCGCTCCAGGCTGAAGCCTATGAGGACGTCCCACCAGCGCCGCTTGACGTCCTCGGCGCACAGACACAAGGCATGATCGGGTACATCGTTGAGCAGGAACTCGGCAACCGGCTTCCTTTCGATAAGCCGCTTGCAACGTTGCTGACCATGATCGAGGTCGATCCCACGGACCCAGCGTTTGCGAACCCCACCAAGCCGATCGGCCCCATCTACAGCAAAGAGGTGAGTGTGGAACTCGAGGAGCAGAAAGGGTGGTCGTTCGCACCGGATGGGTCCGGGCACCGGCGCGTCGTCGCATCGCCACGGCCAAAGAGGATCTTCGAACTCGACCAGATCCGATGGATGCTTGAGCACGGTGCCGTCGTCATATGCGCAGGTGGTGGCGGCATCCCGACCATGTACGACGATGACGGCATGTTGATCGGCGTGGAGGCTGTCATCGACAAGGATCACGCAAGCGGCCTACTGGCCACGGGTCTCGATGCCGAACTCTTCATCATGGCGACGGGTGTTGACGCGGTGTACGTCGATTTCGGCGAACCGACGCAGCGAGCGATCGCGACAGCGAATCCGGAGCCGCTGCTCGAGATGCGGGATGCTTTCCCCCCTGGCTCGATGAGACCCAAGGTCGTCGCCGCATGTGAATTTGCGATCGACACCGGCCGAACGGCCACGATCGGCGCACTCCACGACGTCGGTGCGATGTTGCGCGGCGAAGCTGGGACAATCGTCACAACGAAATCGCAGGGGATCACGTTTCGCGACGACTGAGCGTGACGACACCCACAGCACGTATGAAAGATCGGACATCCATGGGCAGCAATTTGACCGGACGCAGCTTCGTAAAGGAGCTGGACTTCGAGCCAGACGAGCCCCGGTATCTCCTTGAACTGTCCGGTGATCTCAAGACAGCCAAGCGCGACGGAGCCGAAGGGCTGAGACTGGCGGGAAAGAACATCGCTCTGATCTTCGAGAAGACCTCAACGCGCACCCGGGCCGCATTCGAGGTTGCTGCGTTCGACCAAGGCGCACACGTGACGTACTTCGACCCGACAGGGTCCCAGATGGGTCACAAGGAATCGATCGAGGACACCGCCCGCGTACTTGGGAGGATGTACGACGCGATCGAGTTCCGCGGTGCCAGGCAGTCAGATGTCGAGGCGCTTGCAGCGAACGCTGGGGTACCCGTGTACAACGGGCTCACCGACGAGTGGCACCCGACCCAGATGCTCGCCGACTTCTTCACGATGGGCGAGGCAAGCGGCAAGCCATACAACGAGATCTCCTATGCCTTCCTTGGCGACCTCAGGTTCAACATGGCCAGATCCCATATCGTGATGGCTGCACTCATGGGAAGCGACCTCCGCCTCTCCGGTCCGCCAGACCTGGCTGCTCCCGCTGACGTCCTGGAGGTCGCAACGTTGATCTCCGCCCGAACCGGCGCAACCATCACCGTGACGGACGATCCATACGCGGCCGTGGACAGTGTCGACTTCGTGCACACCGACATCTGGGTCTCGATGGGCGAATCCAAAGATGTCTGGGAGGACCGGGTCTCCAAGCTGAAGCCGTATCAAGTGTCTACCGATCTGATGAAGGCCACGAGCAATCCCGATGCCGCCTTCATGCACTGTCTACCAGCCTTCCACGATCCGAACACCGTCGTAGGACGCGAGATGATGTCCTCCACGGACATGCCTAATGGCCTTGAGGTGACACACGACGTGTTCGAGTCTGAGGCGAGCATCGTGTTCGACCAGGCAGAGAACCGTTTACACACGATCAAGGCGATCCTCGTCGCCACACTGACATAAGGGAATCCGTATGAGCGAACCAATCGAGACAACCGAAGAGACCGCGCCTGAGGTCGCTTGGCACACACTTGAGGGTGCCACCGCCCTTGCGGATCTGTCATCTGATGGTCAGGCCGGACTGACAGTTGAGGCCGCCGACTCGATGTTCGCAAAGGTGGGTCCGAACCAACTCCACGCCGAACCACCACCTTCCAGGGTCGAAGTGGCGCTGATCCAGGTTCGCGACCCGATGAACCTCATGCTCATCGCCGTGGCGATCGTCAGCATCGCCATAGGCCAAGTGTCGACGGGCATCCTCGTCGCACTCCTCGTAACGCTCAACGTGGTGATGGGGACACGCCAGGAGATGGCGGCCCGTGCCAGCGTGGATGCACTCGCCAAGCTGCAGACTCCCCAGACCAAGGTCGTGCGGGGCGGCGTCTTGGAGTCACGACCGGCGACGGACCTCGTCCCCGGGGACCTTGTGCAACTTGAAGCTGGCGACATCGTCCCAGCAGATGGAAGGCTTCTTCGATCGGCAACGCTTGAGGTTCAGGAGGCAGCTCTTACGGGAGAGAGTCTGTCGATCGCAAAGGATCCCGGGGTTATCGTCGACCCCGATCTGACGATCGGTGACCGGACCAACATGGTCTTCCAGAACACGTCCGTGACACGCGGTACCGCGACGATCGTCGTGACAGCCACCGGCATGGACACGGAGATGGGTCGCATCGCGGCGATGCTCACCTCGGTCGAGCGCACACGTTCACCTCTCCAGAAGGAACTCGACTCCCTCACGAAGATTCTCGGCATCATCGCCTGGTCGGCGGTGGCTGTGATCGTGATCATCGGGCTGCTCCGTGGACTGGAGTTCGATCAGGTACTGCTCCTCGGAACAGCGATGGCTGTCTCTGCGATTCCCACAGGACTCCCGACGTTCGTGCAGGCCATGTTGTCGTATGGAGCAAAGCAACTCGCAGAGGCCAAGGCCGTCGTCACCAATCTCACAGACGTTGAGACCCTCGGATCGACAAGCGCTATCAACACGGACAAGACAGGCACGCTGACCCTCAACGAGATGCAGGTGCGCCACGTGTTCTATGAGGGCGGCTGGTACAAGGTTGACGGCGAGGGGTACGCCAAGACCGGCTCCATCCTTGGTGTCGCAGGTGAAACCATGCCGAACTTCTCAGCGCTTGCATATGGCCTCGCACTTGACAGTGATGCGACCGTGTCTGACGACGGCCGGATCATCGGAGATCCCACAGAAGCCGCTCTGGTCGTCCTGGCAGCCAAGGCGGGCGTCGACGCGGAAGAGACGCGAAGGCGATTCCCTCGCGAAGCAGAGGTTCCGTTCGATTCTGCGTACAAGTTCATGGCGACCGTCCACAATCTCCCGCTTCAGGACGGATCCGATGGCGAGGCCATCTTCCTCCTCGTCAAGGGCGCGCCGGATGTGGTGCTTGGCCGATCTTCGACCTTCCGCACCGCACACGGTGGGACCGTGCCCATGGACCAGATGAGAGAAGAGGTCGTCGCAGCGAACGAGCGAATGGCGAGCCAAGGACTGCGGGTGCTGTCCTTCGCAGCGAAGCGCGTGAGTCCCGAGTTGGCAGATGCCGTCATCGCTGATCCCATGGCGCATGTCGACGATCTCCAGTTCGTCGGACTGGTCGGGATCGTTGACCCTCTCAGGCCGTCGGCGATCGACGCGGTTGCCGCCGCCCACGGTGCGGGAGTCGATGTGCGAATGATCACCGGCGACCATGTCGTCACCGCAACGGCCATCGGTGAAGAACTTGGACTCGGTCCGGGAGGCATCAGCGGCGCCGAGTTCCGGGCCATGAGCGATGACGAGGTGCTCGAAGCCCTTCCGAACCTCCACATCTTCGGTCGCGTAGCGCCAGAGGACAAGCTTCGGCTGGTCCAACTCATGCAGTCCCAGGGCTTGGTCGTTGCCATGACCGGTGATGCTGTCAACGATGCCGCCGCCTTGAAGCAGGCGGACATCGGTGTCGCCATGGGGATCCGGTAGTGAGGTGACCAAGCAAGCAGCCAAGATGATTCTCACGGATGACAACTTCGGCACGCTTGTACACGCGATCCGACTCGGTCGCAGCATCTACGAGAAGGTCGCTCTGTACGTTCGGTACCAGATGAGCCAGCTACTGGCTTTGGTGCTGCTGTTCCTGGCGGCGAGCATCTTCAACATCAACCAGGGCGTTGCCCTCACCCCGTCGATGGTTCTCTGGCTGAACTTCTTCGTTGCCAGTTTCCCTGTCATCGTGATCATGATCGAACCCGTTCATGAGGGGCTCATGGATCGTCCTCCACGCGACCGGACGCACACCCTCGCCAATCGCCGAGAGGTCTGGCGGTGGCTGCTGTACGGGTCCGTTCTCTTTGCGGCGACGTCCGTCCCCCTGCTGTACGGCCCGGACGCTCTTTCGGTTGATTCCGCAAGCGTGTCGATGACCATGGCATACGTCGTCATGGCGTTCGGAACCGTCTTCACAGGCCTCGCTGTTCGCAGGGATCCGGACCCCGGCCTGTCTGCGCCGTTGCTCAGGCCACTCCAGATCCTCGCTGCCCCACTCGCCCTGACCTTCCTGACAACGGAACTGCCGTTCTTCCAGAACTTCCTCACCACAACAGCGCTCAACGCAACCGAGTGGGCAGCATCGATAGCGCTCGCATCGATCGTCTTCGTCGTTATCGAAGTAGAGAAGCTGATCCGCAGATCGAGAACCTCGTCCGAAGAGCCCATCGCCGTCGAAGCAGCCGTAGCCCCGTAAAGCTGAGCGGACCGCGTTTCTTCGTCCTCCCTGAGAGGGAGGACGGGCGAGCGTAGCGAGTCAGGAGGGTGTTGGTCGACGGGACCTCCAGTCCCTCCGGGCTCGCGGGCTCGCAGACCCCCTGCATCGCAGCTGCGCTGCTCTGCCGTCCCGATGTCCAGCCCCTCCGGGCTCGCGGGCTCGCAGGCCCCCCTAGCTCACTTCGTTCGCTTGTCCCCCCTGAAGGGAGGACGAGAGATTGGGGTCCGCCATCTGGAATCACCAAGTCGTGTAGGTTTGTCTGCAATCGAGGGAAGGCTTGGTGATGGCAGAGTTCATGTTGATCTACAAGGGCGAGGCGACCGATATGGCCGACATGACGCCCGAACAAGGCGAGGCCGTGATGGCCGCATGGGGCGAATGGATCGGGAAGCTCGGCGATGCACTCGACAACGTCGGAACGCCGTTCGGACCAGGCTCCTCGCTCATCGATGACGGCAGTTCAGGTACGGCCGCTTCGCTCACCGGATTCTCGATCGTCACTGCAGATGACATGGCTGGTGCACGGGCGGCCGCCGACGGTCACCCCTATCTCAGCGAGGGTCTTGGCAACTTCGCCATCGACATCTACGAGCTGCTGCCGGTCCCCTTCTAAGGACGGCGCAAGCGCTCACTCCCCGAGGAGCGCCTCCATCTTTTCGAGGAGGCGCTTGAGATCGACCGGTTTCGTGTCGTAGTCGTCGCACCCGGCTTCGATGGCTTTCTCGCGGTCGCCAGCCAGTGCATGGGCCGTAAGTGCGATGATCGGAACCTCCGCCGTCGCCGGATTCCCCTTGATGGCTCGCGCAGCGTCCCAACCATCCATCACCGGAAGGCTCATATCCAGGAGGATGATGTCGGGGTTCTCGGAGGAAGCCATCTCAACGCCGGCCCCACCGTCGACCGCCATGACGACGTCATAGCCACGCTTGATGAGACGACGAGACAGCATGTCCCTGTTCATCTCGTTGTCCTCCACCAGCAGCACTTTCGCCACGTTACGACCTCGTCTCGCACATCACATCGCCCTCACCACAATAGGTAGTCTCACCCTGCATCGTCACCCTCGCTGGGATCTGCGGCACCGAATATCTCCCTGACCCTCGCGACGACTTCTTTCATCGTATCTCCGCCCTTCTGGACGATTCCGGACGTGACCGCAAGCAGCTTTTCTCGCTCGGAAGTGCTGAGATCCTTCGATGTGACGATAATCACAGGAACAGACCGACCCGACTCTGTTGCACGGAAACGCTCCAGGAACTCGAAACCGTCCATCACGGGCATCAGGAGATCAAGCAGAACAAGGTCTGGTCGCTGCTCGGCGGCGATGTCAAGCGCTTCAGCCCCGTTCTCGGCCTCGACGAGCACGTACCCCACCGCTTGCAGCGCCCTGACAGACCTCTCACGGACATCCGGCTGATCATCGACTACCAAGATGCGCCCACCGCCCGTGCCGATGTGCCGCGCAACGATCGTCACAAGTTGTGCGCGATCAACCGGTTTCCTGACCGAATCAACGGCACCGAGTGCGAAGCTCTTCTTCCGGTCAGGCTCATTGGAGATCATCACTACGGGGATGTCAGCGAGTTGGTCATCTTGCTTGAGAACAGTGAGAGCAGTCCACCCATCAACGTCCGGCATGTCAATATCGAGCGTGATCAGCGCGGGCTGGTTCTGACGTGCGGCTACGATCCCAGTCGCAGCCGAGTCTGCCACCTCGACGATATACCCGGCCGAGGACAGCGTGCGTTGGAGCAACTCGCGAGCCTGAGGATCGTCATCGATTACCAGGATCCGCTCTCGCACGACGGCAGAGGCTGCCGTCTGGGAGGGTTCGCTGTCAGCCGGAGCGGTCCCTGAGTCAGCTTCTGCTACATCTGGTTCGTCTTCTTCGATCCAAGCCGGGAGTTCGAGCGTGAATGTCGTACCCACACCCACCTCGCTCTCAAGAAGTATGTCCCCGCCCATCATCTGGCACAGCTGACGGGTCAAAGCAAGGCCGAGACCGGTGCCTCCGAAATCTCTGGTCGTCGACTCGTCTGCTTGAGCGAACTCCTCGAATACTGCGCCAAGCTTGTCCTCAGGGATGCCGATTCCGGTATCTATCACCGCCATTGTGAACCAGTCCTCGTCTCCTCTGGTTTCCCTGGCAACCGAGAGCGTGACCGTCCCCTGCTCGGTGAATTTCGCGGCGTTCGAGAGCAGGTTGAAGAGACCCTGCCGGACCTTCGTCACATCGGAGTGCACCTCTCCCAGATCGTCGGCAAAGTCGAGCACGAAATCATTGTGGTTCTTCATGAACAGGGGAGCCGCGGTCCCTGCAACATCATCGAGCATGCCTCGTAGATCGAACGTCTCAAGGAACAGGTCCATGCGACCGGCCTCGATCTTCGAGAGATCAAGGATGTCATTGATGAGCGAGAGAAGATGCTTGCCAGCGGAGTTGATCTTGTCGAGGTCAGGGATCAGTTCGTCGTATCCCTCGTCTTCGGCGTCCTCGCTGAGCATCTCGCTGTAGCCGATGATCGCGTTCATCGGTGTCCTCAGCTCATGGCTCATGTTGGCAAGGAAGGTGCTTTTCGCCCTGTTCGCACCTTCGGCAACCTCCCGTGCGAGCTCCAGCTCCTCGTTTGCCCTATGGAGCTCTCCCGTGCGTGTCTCGACGATCTCCTCGAGATGATCCTGGTAGTCCCGCACTTGAGTGTCGGCCTCTTCCAGCGATCCCATCAGGTCGTTGTACTTATCGGCGATCTGGCCGACCTCCGTGAAAGGTTCCACGTTCGCCCTCAAAGACAGATCACCTGTCTTCGACTGCTCATCCATGACCTCGAAGAAATCCAGCAGGTCGCTCGACGCCCCATGCTCCCAAACGTTCAGCCCGACACGCTCCGCCTCCGGCGGCACCCTGAGTGGCCGAATTCGATTCGCGATCCAGGCCACGGCATATGTCACGCCGAACCCCAACACCGCGCATGCCAGAATGCCGATCGACTGCGCCCGTATTTGGCCAAACCGACTCAGTCCGGACCCGATGATTTCGAGATCCCCAAATATTCCGACCGCCAGCGTCCCCCATATACCGGCAGCAAGGTGCACGGGCACAGCTCCCACCGCATCGTCGATCCTGAACCGCTCAAGGAGTTCCGACGCCCCCAGGACAACAAGGCCGCCAATCCCAGCGATGATCGCCGTAGGAACCGAATCAACCACGTTCGCACCAGCGGTGATAGCGACGAGACCAGCGAGGGAACCGTTGATCACATGGTCGATCTCGACTCTGCCTTTGAGGAGGTACCCACCGATCATCGTGACCACAAGGCCCACAGAACCAGCGAGAATAGTGTTCGCAATGACGCGACCGACGCTGGGGCCGATCTCCAGCGTGCTCCCACCGTTGAACCCGAGCCATCCGATCCACAGGAGTAGCGCCCCCATGGCAGCGAGAGGAAGGTTGCTTCCTGTGATCTTCTTTGGTGGCCCATCCTTCGGGAAGCGACCGATGCGTGAACCCAAGATCAACAGAAGCGCAAGAGCCGTCCATCCGCCCATGCTGTGCACGACCGTCGACCCAGCAAAGTCATAGAACCCGAGCTGGCCAAGCCAGCCATTCGCCTCGCCGAACTGAAGACCGTTCCAGGCCCAGTGTCCGAAGATCGGGTAGGTGAATCCCGCCACCAAGACAGACACCATCAAGTACGCACCGAACTTCATCCGTTCAGCGACTGCACCCGAGACGATGGTGACCGCGGTGCCAGCGAACATCACCTGGAACACGAAGAACACCGTCGGCCACGCAAGCCCTTCGCTGAAGGACATCGCGTATTCACCGCTGCCGAGCCAGCCACCGAAGCTCGGACCGAACATGATGCCGAAGCCGACCAGCCAGAAGATGACCGTTGAGATGCCGAAGTCAGCCATGTTCTTGATGGCGACATTGATCGCGTTCTTCGTACGGGTCAGACCAGCCTCAAGCGCAAGGAATCCAGCCTGCATGAGGAACACGAGCGCGGAGGCCGTGATGACCCACAGAAGATCCGCCTCCGGAACGATCTGAAGCACCTGTGCGATCACCAACACCGACTACCCCTCACACCCAATATCTCCCAACACGGATCAGCACCCGTTGAACACGCCTCGACAATAGCCACGACAGAACCGCGAGTCTGTCCGGCAACCACAGATCACGCCGGCCGCAGCGCTACTCGAGCGCACACTATCGAGGACCCCCGCCCCACATCGGATTCACAGACCGAGCTGGTACAGGAATAGTGTCGCTTGTCTACCCCGCCGCGGCTTGGCGTGCGGCATCGAGCCATGAGTCGACAACGGTTCGGTTGTCAGCGATCCATTCGGCGGCGTGGCGTCGCACATCCGTCCCACTGCCTTCGCCGAGGAGCATTTTCAGGTTCTGCACCGCGATGTCCGACAGAGGTATGCCAACCACAGAGACGAGGAACTCAGCCGCTGGATTCGCTTCGAAGAAGTCGGTATTGCCAGCCGCCATCACCTCATTGAGCGGCAGACCGAGCTTGCAGGGTTGCCCGGGACACTGACTTGGTGGAAGGGCGATGTCCGAAGAGTCTCCCTCGTCCTCACGGAAGCTGAGCCACAGGATGTCCTCACCGGGGACAAGTTGAGCAATGAAAGCGCTCGGCGCCCATATGTATGACAGCACCGACTCACCGTTGCCATATCCCTCGACCTGAGCAGCCCAAAGGGCGTCAAAGTCGCCGACAACCTGCGTGATGCTGTCTTCCCATCCGTTATCGACGATGAGTTTTTCGATCAGAGCGTTGCATCCCCATCCCTCGTTACAGCCCGTGAGATCAGCCTTGCCGTCACCGGTGGTGTCGAAAAGTGCAGCTATCGCAGGGTCTCCGGCGATGTCATCGAGATACTGGATTCCGTTCGCCTCAGCCGTCGCAGCATCAACGACGAATCCCTGAAATGCGCCACCACCGATAATCGAACCCGTGATCGAGATTCTCTCTCTGATCCCTACTGTCGCGATCAATGACTGTGGGATGAAAACTTCATGACTTGGCATCCAACTATTGACCCACAAGTCAAGATCACCATCCGCGAGAGCGGGATAGAAGTCGCTGGGCGGCATCTCAGCCTGAGCTGGGTCGGTGACGTCGTAGCCAAGTTCACCGAGCAGGGCCTCGACGACTGCCGCTTGAAAGTACCCCGTAGACCAATTGGCTCTTGCCATAGTGACCTCGACGCCATCGCCCGGAGTCCGCGATACATCATCCGTGGAGCCAGAACACGCTGCCAACACCAGAGCAAGGACTGAGAGCAACGACCATACAGGCGACCACCGACGCCTTCCGATGTATGGTCGATTCGCCACCTGCGGTCCTCTCTCTGCTGAGGCCCGCATCGCAGATCCTCGTCCACCGATCCGGCGATGATAGCGACCTTGCATGAGCGAGGTGTTCGGCCCAGCCCTCACGGCGCAATCTGGGAACGTACACTCCGAACCGAATGGCGACGCAGATGGGTGACCTCCCGAAGGTCGTGCTGCATGACCACCTCATCGGTGGTCTTCGTGCGTCCACGTTCGTCGAGTTGGCTGACGCAGCTGGCTATCGCAGGCTTCCCACGTCAGACCCGGTTCGGCTTGAGAGTTGGATTCGCTCTGCCGGTGCAGGAGACCTCGGCAAGCTTCTGTGGGTAATCGATCACGGCGTGGCGGTGACGCAGACACCCGAGGCACTGGAACGGATGGCATTTGAGGCCATCGAGGACCTCGCAAACGACGGCGTCATCTATGCCGAGGTGAGAGTGGCGCCCGGGCCGACCGCGACCAATGATCTCTCCATGATCGATGTCGTTGATGCCGTGCTGGCTGGGATTGGCAGGGCTGCAGATTCGCGGAACGTCGAGGCGAGACTTGTGCTCACCGCTCTCCGCGATGGCACAGACTCCGATGAGATCGCTCAGATCGCGGTCGATCGCCGTGACCAGGGGGTCATTGGATTCGATCTGGCCGGCAAGGGAAGTCGACCAGCCGCTCTCCGACCATGCGCCGGCGATCAGGACCGCTCTCGACGGCGGAGTCGGCGTCACGATCCACGCGGGCGAGGAGGCAGGACCCTCCAGCATCATGGAAGCCCTCGACGCCGGAGCGCAACGCATTGGCGTCGCATACACGCTACGCGACGACATCACCCAGCAGCCTGATGGATCGGTGGTTCTTGGTACGGTCGCCCAGCGCCTTCTCGATGAGCAGATTCCCATCGAATTGTGCCCCACAGCAGATGGCGTGCTGCATGAAATACAGCCGGCACACCACCACTTCGAGCAGCTGCATCCAGCCGGACTCAACGTGTCGCTGAACACCGACAACCGGCTCATCAGTGGTTCAACCATGACGGGTGAGTTCGAACTCGCGCTGCGATTCTTCGATCTGAACATCGACGACCTCCGCACGGTGACGCTTCGAGCGATCGACGCGGCGTTCTGCGACAACGCGACAAAGGAGGGGCTCAGGCGGGCTGTCGGCGATCGCTTTCCCGCTACAGAAAATCCGGCGTAGATCTCACGCGGGGAGATTTCCGATCGACCTACCCGTTCCAGAACCGTTGTCCGGGGAAGAAGGTCTCGTAGTCGGCGGGGAACGAGGTGAAGGCTGACAACCTGCTCAGATTCTGATCCGCGAGCGGACCTGTTCCTCCGAGGCCGAGGAAGGCGTCGAAGGTTGTACCCGTCGTGACATCGAAAAGGCCATCCGGGCCTATATCCAGCACGACGACCTCACTGTCGAGCTTGCGGCTGAACACTGCCCACCGATTGGGGTCTTTAGGGTCGATCACGACGGCGACCTCGAGTCCGGCTACGACATCGTTCACGACACCGATCTCTCTGAGAGCCGGAATCGAGTAAGCGACAGCCTCTGTTCCGAGATCGATCACGATCGCCATCCTCGCGAGGTCGAATCCCGACCGCCCGCCGGGAGCGTCGAGCGCAAGCGTCTCAGGGTGCGCCGTCTTCCACGCCTCCCACGTGGTGAGCGTCGACGGAAGCAGTTCCAGACGCTCACCCTTACGTGGCCCCAGGATCGCCTCGCCGCGAGGTTGCGTCCACACCGAGCCAGTGTCGTGATCCCACCACGTCATGGCGTTCCCGAACAGGGCACCCTGGTTGCCGAATACCGAGACGCCCGTTTCGTTTGAGCGGCGATGAACCATCGCCGTACCGCAAAGTGGTCACCAGGTGACCAGGATCGGGTCCCCGTCGATGTGATCGATCACCATCTCTCGCCGGTTGAGATACGACACGGGATACGCCTTGGAGGTCTCTGTCCCCGTGACTCCAACGATCAGGGCGTCCAGCGGCCAGTCGATGTCGTCTGCCAATGTGAAACTCGGGTCGTAGATCGGTGCGATCTGATCTCTTCGAAGAAGTTGGCGGTAGGTGCTTGGCGTAGCCTCACCCGCTTGAACCGGGTCGTACACAGAATTCGGGTCGACCGGCTCGACGGAATCGAGAGCGTTGACATCGACGTCGGCGCTCGTACCCGGCACCGTGAAATCCTCGGAACCATCGTCGGAACCACCCCCCGAAGCGAGCAGGAGCACCCCGAACACAACGAACACCGCTCCGACAGCCAGCACGATCCGGGAGCGACGCCCCGTGTTCACATCCATTGCCCTACCAACGATGGCACATGTCGGCTCGGCCGTGAAGTGTCAGACATCCGACTGAGTTGACACCGCGATCGACCTATGGACTTGGTTCGAAGCGTCCGATCCACAGCACCCTTGGCCCGCCGTCTGTACCTACGCTCGCAAAGAGGATGGATCCAGCCGCACCGGCACCTGAGTAGCCCGCACCGGCAGGTTCATGGCTCCCGGGTGGGCCCTCGACCTCGTGCCAGGTCTCGCCATCCGTGGTGACCCAGAAGAGATGGACATTCTGGGGCATGTCGGTCACCACAGCTCCGAAGTCTGTTTCGATTCGGTTGCTCCAAGGGGCAAACACACTCTCGATTTGGGTCCAGTTCACGCCGTCCGTGGATACCCACGCATCGAAGGTCTCTCGACCCGTGGCGTTGTCTTGTCCCGTGATCACCGTCGCTGATATCTGGCCACCTGTTTCCCGAATGCCTACATGGTCGATCCGACCGTCAACATCGACAAACGGGGGCGATCCCTCGTCCGTCCAGTCAAGGCCGTTGACCGTCAACCATGTGGTCGCTGCGACGAGTGGGTTCTCCTGGTTCTCCCAGTCGTACGTGAACTCGAAGGCAGCGAAGCCTCCCTGTGGCACCGCCACGAAGCCGTCAACCTGATCCCAAGGGAACTCGATCCAGACGAACTCATCGGCGGGGGTGAGGATCCACCCTGCCCCGTATGTGAGTCCCCGACCCTCATTGGTGATCCCTTCCACTATCCGCTCCAAAGAGAACGCCGAGGCCGCCGACACAGCATGCACCGTCTCACCGGAAGTCGTGTCGACGAAGTTCAACGTATCTCCGTTGATCTCGATCGCCAGCACGCCGAGCATCGACCCGTTGGTCGGATTCTCGATTCGCATCGTCTCGGATGGTTCGTCCCAACGGCCCCACGGCGCTTCTTCGCATGGTTCCGGCTCGCCACAGTCGATCTCGAATGTGCCGTACACATCACCCCACGCGATCCGGCCGTAGATGTCGGCGTCGACCAGCGTGATCCCGTTCGACTCGACGGGGAAGCCGCTCCATGCGTTCCATGCAATGCCATCTGTGTCTGGCAAGGCAGCGGGCTCCATGTCCACAGGCACCCACGTGTCTCCATCCTTGTAGAAGAGGATGCTGGTATCACGGTTGCCTGCCTGGGCCCACTCACCTTCGATGCGGGACCACTCGTACCCTGCAAAGACACCCTCAGCTTCGCCTACGGTCCATGTGACGCCATCGGGCGATCGCCACACCTTGCCGTCCTCGTAGGAGATGTACCCCCCGTCGCCATCTGCCTGGATACCGTGAGCAGGCAGGGTGCTCTCGTCGCCGTCGATCCGCTCCCACTTCAGCGTTCCAAGCCCGGGGACGATGCTCGATGCGACATCGATCGTGATCTGGCCGATCGTCGTCGGTGCGACGATGATCGTCACCGTGGTCGTCGACAAGGCCTCGATGGTGGTGGTTGGTGTATCCGCGACAGGAGTCGTCGAGCGTGCGAAGAGCGCTCCCATCCCTATCCCACCGAGGAGGAGAACGACACCGAAGGCGGTGACCGCGGCAACCTGCCAGCCCTTCCACCGTCGGACCGGTGCCGCGACCTGGATCTCGTCAACGGGCGGCGTGCCGTGTGGCACGAGCGGCGCTGAATGGAGCATCTCGGGAAGCACATCGACATCGAACGGCTCGATGTGGTGCTCGAAGTAGTCGCTCAGTTGGGTCCGGAGATCATCCATCAGTGCCTACCTCCAGCGCCTTTCGAAGTTTGTCGAGCCCTCTGTCCTTGTGACTACGGACAGTCGACCGGTCGACATTGAGTAGTTCAGCGACCTCGCGTTCGCTCCACTCAAGCCCGAACAGCAGCACGACTGCTGTACGTTGAGATTCCGAGAGCGATGTCAGTGCCGCGGGCAAACCAGGTTCGATGTGAGGGAGTTCGACACGATCGACTGCCGGGAACAGCGGGCCAGAGCGCATGTACTTTCGCGCCGATGTCTGACCGACCCGGTAGAGGTATCCGGCCGGGTTGGCCATGTACTGGATGCGTTCCCAATGCTCCCATGCGTACGCGATGGAATCTGCGGTCGCATCCTTTCCAACCTGTATCCCGTACGCGGCGGCGAGTGCGCGAGAGAGCCTTGGCTCAGCCTCCTTGACGAAGACCGAGAAGTCGTCCTGCGTCGCCTGTTCCAGCACTCCCACCTCTCCCTGTCACCAAGTAGAGCATCTGAAACGGCAACCGGGTGACAGGATGTCCGGAATCTTCAGGAATCTAGGCCGAACGGAATAGGCGTGCCCGGGTAGCGGAGGCTCAGCGATCGTCGCTCTCGGTCGGAAAGCCTGGGAACCCCGAATCCGCCCATGCGGTCAGGGCCTCCTCGTTCGGTACGTCGGCGCCTCGGGACTCAGCCATGGCTCGTCTGAATTGGAGGAAGTCGCAGAACCCCTGGATCGGGTCACTGCCATGCCAGTTCTGATCGATCCATGTGATGCACGGCTCGAAGCTTCCCAGTCGCCACTTGATCGCTGCGAGGCTCTTGCCCAGACCTGAGGTCTCGGCCGTCGGGATGAAAGTGTTGAGATCGTTGAGGATGAACTGCGCCTGGTTCTCGCTCGCGCTGATGCCTGACAGCTCTCGCAGCCGTTGCGAGTGGAACATACGCCCGCCGACCTCGACGGTGAGCTTCACGCGATCACCGCCCTCCGTCGGTTCGAGCTCGACCGACCCGACGGAGAACCCGAGTTCGTTGAGCCTTGAAACCCTCTGGCGAGCCTTGTAGCCCTGATCCTTCCGGATGATCAGCTCGACATTGAGCTCGGCCCACAGCAGCCCGTATCTCTCCGCGATGTCGGCGCCGAGCCAGAGATCTGCGCCATCGATATCGTTGCCTGCAGCGGCCGCTATGTCCCCCATCTCACCTGCAACGTTCTCGATCATGATGGCGAGATCCTCCCGACGCTGGCCAGCACTTAGCTCATCGTGGATCGCAGAGGTCTCGGCGTCGATCATGATCGCTTCGATGGCGCTGGCATCATATCGACAGAGGACATTCGACAGTGAGCAGTCGCCCCAGTAGCAACCAGCCAGGTGCAACTCCACGAGCAGGCCCGCGAGTGCGTCGACCATCTGCTCCCTTCGTGGTCCGAACCCCGCGTCGGCGATGAGATCACGGTACGGGAACGCATGTCGCACGTAGGTGGTGATGACAGCCGCCGATTGTTCGCTGTGTTGGTCGACCCAGACGCGCTCAACCAGACCCGCCGCCTGGGCTGATCGGTGGGTGTGCTCCTCGAGCGCAAGTAGCACGTCGAACTCGACCAACGCATAGCGGCGCGGGAGCTCCTTGATGGCGTACACCGTGTCCCCGTACGCCACGAAGACGATCGGGTGCCTATGCACGCCTTCGGGCATGGACACGAGTCTCGGATGATCCCACGAGCCGATTGGCTCCTCCCACGGGAGGTCGAGAAAATCGGGGTGATCCGCCCTGATCTGGAATCGCGGTGTGTTCGTCACAGATCCTTATTTGCAGGCCCGGCCGGGCTCGGGGCGTTCCCCGGGGTTACGGCGACAGCACGTCGTGCACTGTCATTGTCGCACAGCGTGCTCAGTCGAGACCGGCATCCTCAAGACGAGTCAGGAACCGCTCCTTGATGTCGGTGTCTCGGTACGGAAGATCGTGACGGAGTCCGCCAGTGCTCAGGCCTGGCTCCGTCTCCCGCGCATGGTCGATCGCCGCCGAGGCGTGGCGCTCCTGGCCGAGCGCGGCCTGTGAGGCAGCCAACGTCAACAGCGCGTCTGTGTTCGATTCATCGCCGGCAACAACACCCTCGGCCATGTCGGCCGCACCCTCGTAGTCCTCGCCGATGAACAACGCGTTGGCAAGGGTTGAGCGGTACCAGTCTGACATCAGCGGGCTCAGGTCGATCGCCCGGGATGCAAGGCTCACTGCCTGCTCCCAGTCACCGAGATACCGGCTGACGCTCGCCGCCACTCCGAGCGAGACATCGCACGACGGCCGGGCGGCGGTCAGGTGATCCGCAGCCTCCCGTGCGGCATCCCAGTCACGTTCGAGGAGCAGCACGTGCGCGAGCACGAGATAGCCAAGTCCGGAGTCGTCGTCATGATCGACGGCCTTTTGAGCATGCACCTTCGCGATCGCGTAGTGCGGATCCGGATCGACCACGGCGCCGCTCAGGGCACCCCAGAAGTGAGCCCAGCCCAAGAGGGCATACCCAATGAACACGCTGGGTTCCCGCTCGATGACCTCCTCGAAGAAACCGAACGACCGTTCCATCGACGCCTGCGTTCCGAGCGAGACAGCGTGCAGTCCCCGATACAGAACCTCAACGGTCTCAGAATCGAGGTGTGCGCGGTACGAGGCCGCCAGGTCGCCGCCGATGACCTCGACATCAAGCGCCGCAACGATCTGGGACACGATGTCATCTTGGGCTGCGAAGACGTCACTGATCTCTGCGTCGAACCGGTCGGCCCACGCGGTCGAGCCATCCTCGACATCGATCATCTGGGCCAGCACCCTCACTCGAGATCCGCTTCGGTGGACACCCCCCTCAAGGACGTACCGAACGCCGAGTTCGTGGCCGAGCTGCTGTGCGGAGTACGCCTGATCCCGGTATGCGAAGGTCGAGGTCTCGCTCACCACGTCCAATCCGGGAATCGTCATGAGCTTGATCACGATCGACATCATGAGACCGTCTGCGAAGTGGTCATCGTCCGGATCGCCGAAGTTCACGAATGGACTTGCGGCGATCGACGGGCGGTCGGGAGCCGGAATCCTCCGTCGCCATGGCGCGGACGCCACGGCTGGGATATCCGAGTCGACGATCTCATAGGCCATGACAGGTTCCGGGATGTTCTTGAGTCTCTGCTTCCCGAGCGATGTCACGGAGACCGCCACCTCACCGGCGGCGTCGAGTGCGGGGCCGGAGACGCATACGCCGCCCGGTTTCGCCATCGCCTGCAGCCTGGCAGCAACGTTGATGGCATCACCGAACCAGTGTCCGTCCTCTACGAACAGCGGGCCGACGTTCAATCCGAGCCGGAAGCGGAGTTTCCTACCGTCCGGCAACCTCTCGTTCTCGGTCGCAAGACGACGCTGTACATCCACCGTCGCATCGACGCCGTCAGCAGCTGAATCAACAACAGCAAGGAACTCGTCTCCGACGAACTCGACGATCTTGCCGCCGTGGTCCTCAAGCACGCCCTCGATTATCGCGCGAAAGGCTTTGAGGGTCTGATACGTCTCGATCTCATTGTCCGCGATCAGCTTGCTGTAGCCGACCACGTCGCCGTTGATGACGGCAGCGCCGTCGGTTTGGGAAACACTCATCGTGCGACTGAGACTAGACGACGACCTCTACGTGAGTTCGGCGACAGCCTCATCGGTGGTGAGGACCCCGGATGCGATGAAGTTGAAGTTGACGACCGCTGCTGCGTAGCCATCTCCGAGCTCATCGTGCTGCGCGGCGGCGGTTGCATCTTTGACGACGTGCAATTCGAAACCATCCTCGACGAGCTGACGCATGTGGGCCTCGACGCATAGGTTCGCCGACATGCCTGCCAGCAGCACCTTGCTGATGCCACGCTTGCGGAGTTGCAGAGCGAGGTCGTTGGACTCGGGTCCCATGACCTTGTGAGGGCTCGTGACGATCGTGTCACCATCGTCGATGTACTTCCCGAGTGGGTCTACCCAGTCGGCTCCCGATCCCTCGAACCCGTCCATCGTGCGCTGTCCGGTGCGATCGAACATGTTGATGTCGTGCATGATGTTCTCGATCGTGCCACCGAACTGCCAGTCCTTGTCCGAAGGGAAGTAGTAATGGGGAGACACGTATGTCTTATAGCCATTCGCTTTCGCCGCGAGAAACAGTTGCTCGATATGAGCCACGGTGTTGTTCTCGGTCACGCTGTTCCCGACAAGGCCCCACGTCGCTCCGTCAGGGCTGAGGAAGTCGTTCTGTGGGTCGATGATCACAAGTGCTGTATCCGAGGCCGAGAATGTTCCCATTTGGTGTCCTCCAGTTCGATCGGGCCCGGCGTTCCACCTGCACGGGCCTCACTCGTTGCAACCCTACCCGCTGACATATATGCCCGTGACGGGAGTGACCTCTATGCGACACATCGGGTACCGTGACCGTCTTACTGGGAGAGACCGATGGTTAATCAGAGTCAGGATCGAGAACAACTCGCTCAGCTGTTGCTGGATTCGTCCGGCGAGGGGATCTACGGCATCGATCTCGATGGAAACTGCACGTTCGCCAACCCCGCATGCCTGCAGATCCTCGGATTCGACAGCGAAGCCGAGATCCTCGGCGTCACCATGCACGACCTCGTACACCACACCCTGCCGAACGGTGACCCATACCCCATGACGGAATGCCAGATCTACAAGGCATTCCGCGAAGGCAATGGCGTCCATGTCGACACCGAGGTCATGTGGAGAAAGGACGGCACGAGCTTCCACGCCGAATACTGGTCTTACCCGACACACAAGGACGGCGAACTCGTTGGATCGGTACTCACGTTCACAGACATATCCGAGCGCAAGCGGGCAGAGAAGAAGTTGAGGGAGAGCGAGGCCCAGGTTCGACTTCTTCTCAACAGCACAGGCGAGGGCATCTACGGCGTCGACCTCGACGGGAACTGCACATTCGCGAACCCTGCCTGCCTGCGAACACTCGGATTCGACAGCGAAGACGACCTACTCGGCCGTCAGATGCACAACCTCGTTCACCACACCAGACCGGACGGCAGCGAGTACCCCCTGGAGGAGTGCCAGATCTACATTGCGTTCAGGGAAGGAAAAGGTGTCCACGTTGACACGGAGGTCATGTTCCGGGAGGACGGCTCACGATTCCCCGCCGAGTACTGGTCCTATCCCATGGAGAGGGATGGCAAAGCGATCGGTTCGGTACTCACCTTCGTTGACATCACAGAGCGAAAGAAACTCGAGCGCAGCCTCCGAACCGAGCGCGACAGAGCGAACGAACTGCTGCTCAACGTTCTTCCTGCCGAGATCGCAGAGCAACTCAAGACGCATCCTGGAAAGACGATCGCACAGCGTTTCGACAATATCACCGCACTGTTCGCAGATCTCGTCGGATTCACTCCACTCTCGGCAAGGCTGAGCCCCGAAGACGCTGTGGAACTGCTCAACGAAGTGTTCACAGCGTTCGACCGGTTCGCCGATGATCATCAACTTGAGAAGATCAAGACGATGGGGGACGGATACATGGTCGTTGCCGGGGCTCCCACGCCCAGGGACGACCACTGCGACGCGATAGCGAGGCTGGCCCTCGATATGCGGGAGTGGATGGACGCACGGGTGCCTGACGACGGAATCAAGCTACGCGTGCGGATCGGAATCGACTCCGGGACCGCTGTAGGCGCGGTAGTGGGCAAGAAGAAGTTCGCGTACGACATGTGGGGAGACACAATCAACGTTGCCTCGAGGATGGAATCATCGGGAGAGCCCGGCCGGATCCAGATCGGGCCGGGTGCGTACAAGAGGCTGCACAAGAAATACCTCCTCGATCCGAGGGGCACGATCGACATCAAGGGCAAGGGCAAGATGGAGACGTGGTTCCTTGAGTCACGCATCTGACGCGATGGAGCCAGCTATAGACCAGACCGAGTCCGATGACATCCGCCTGCGGCGGACCATGCTCATCATCCTTTCCGCCGGCTCAAGTGTCGCCGGAGTCGTGTGGGGTCTCATACTGCTGGCACTCGGAGAGGCCGCCGGACTGCTTCCGATCGGATACGCGATCCTCTCCGTACCGGCCCTCATCTTCTGGAGAACGACCAAGCGTCTCGAGTTGCTGATCTGGCTTCAGCTGTTCCTCGTCACCGGCATCTCATTTCTTCTCGCCCTCGCGCTTGGCGGATACGTCGGATCCGGGGCCATGGTTCTCTGGTCGGTGCTCGGCCCCATAGGAGCAGTTCTCTTCCTGACCAACCGTCAGGCCCTTGGCTTCCTCATCACATACTTCGGGTTCCTCATCGCTGTGGCCGTCGCATACCCGAACCTGGAGGTCTCGAACGGCCTCCCCGACTGGGTAATTCTGCTGTTCTTCGTACTCAACATCGGAGCAGCCAGCGCTGTTGTATTCGGGCTGTTCCGCTACTTCGTCCAGGAGAACCGCAGGATCCACGAACTTCTTCAGATCGAGCAGGACAAATCCGAGGCGCTTTTGTCGAACGTCCTACCTGCGGCGATCGCCAAGCAACTCAAGGACTCAGACGAGACCGTCGCCGAGCAGTACGACAGCGTGAGCATCCTGTTCGCCGACGTGGTCGGGTTCACCCCCCTTGCCGAATCCCTCGGAGCGAGCGAACTTGTCGAGATGCTCAACACCGTATTCACACGCTTCGACGAACTGGTCACAGGTTGCAGGGCCGAGAAGATCGGAACGATCGGGGACAGCTACATGGTTGTCGCAGGAGCTCCAGACCGGCACGAAGACCACGCTGAGATCCTCGCGACGCTTGCGATCGAGATGATGAACGTCGTGAACCGAATGTCCTCCCCCGTGGCTCCAGGCCTCGAGTTCCGGATGGGCATCAACACCGGCCCGGTCATCGCTGGCGTCATCGGGACCACAAGGCTCCAGTACGACATGTGGGGTGACACGGTCAACCTCGCCGCCAGGCTGGAGTCACATGGCGTGCCAGGGAAGATCCAGATCAGCCAGACGACACACGATGCCATCCATGACCGCTTCAGATGTGTCCACCGCGGAGCCATCGATATCAAGGGAAAAGGACTCCTCGACACCTGGTTCCTCGAAGCAGCGCAATGAACGCGGACCCAGGGTTCCAGTGCACGTATAGGTGGGTTACAGCCCACAGAACGGGTAGCGGTGGCTCCGAAGTGAGCCGCGGAGCACGGCCGTCGGGTACGCCGATGGCCGATTTCGGCTAACTTTTCGACCAGATGTCAACCAACGACACCGAAACTGGGCGCGAGTCTGCCGGTGGTCTACGTCGAACACTCGGTCTCTACGCGGTCCTGACGATCTCGATCGGAGCCATGATCGGCTCGGGCATCTTCGTGCTGCCTGGATTGGCCTTCAAGATCGGTGGCCCGGCAGTAGTGCTTGCGTTCTTCCTGGCGGGTCTCGTCGTCCTACCGGCTGCGCTGTCCCAATCCGAGATGGCGACTGCGATGCCAGAGGCAGGTGGAACGTATCTCTACATCGACCGGGCGATGGGTCCACTCATGGGGACCATTGCGGGCTTCGGTGTGTGGTTCTCACTGGTGTTCAAGGCCGCGTTTGCGCTCGTCGGCCTGTCGGCCTATCTCGCGTTCTTCGTTGAGCATCCGGAGCGTCCTGTCGCCGCCCTGCTCGCCGTGGGGTTGGTCATCATCAATCTCATCGGCATCCGACAGACAGCCAAGCTGCAAGCCGCACTCGTATCGGCCGTCTTGATTCTCCTCCTCGGCTTCATCATCTTGGGCGCGCCGAACACTCAGGCCGAGGCCTTCGAACCGTTCCTGTCGGAGGGGTTCAAGGGCCTCTTCTCGGCAACGGCGGTCGTGTTCGTGTCCTACATCGGCGTCACCAAGGTCGCCAGTGTCGCCGAGGAGGTCAAGCGCCCGGGGCGAAACATCCCGGTGAGCATCCTCCTGTCAGTCGGCATCGCAATGGTCCTGTATCCGCTCGTCGTTGCGGTCATGGTCGGGGTGACACCGCCAGACCTCTTGGCAAACTCAGTGACACCCGTCCTGACCGCGGCGGAGCAGTTCCTCAGGACGGATGGCATCGGCATCTATCTCGTCGCAGGGACCGCGGTACTTGCGTTGCTGTCGATGGCGAACGCTGGTGTGATCGCCTCTGCTCGCTATCCGTTTGCGATGGCACGGAACTCGCTCGCACCATCGTTCCTCGCCAAGATCGGGAGCCGGTCCGGTGCGCCGGTCGCTGGCATCACGGTGACGGGCGTTGCACTGATCCTGCTGGTCCTGTTCGTCCCCCTCATCGAACTTGCGAAGCTCGCTTCGGCATTCCAACTCCTTGTGTTCGCTCTCGTCAACCTCGCCTTGATCGCGTTCCGAGAGGCGCACCTCGACTGGTATCAGCCAAAGTTCCGCTCCCCTATGTACCCATTCCCCCAGGTCTTTGGCATCGTTGCCTCGCTCTTGCTCTTGACACAGATGGGACTGATTCCGATCGTTGGCGCGACCGTCTTCGTCATCGCAGGCGTCATCTGGTACCGCAGCTTTGGACGCTCCCGAGCCGTCAAGGAGTCGGCAACGCGTGACGCGCTCCGGCTGCGAGAGAATGCAAAGCTCATACAACGCACCAGTGCCGCGGTTGCAACGGGCGGTCGCAAGCATGTGCTCGTTCTGATTCGCCGCCCGACGAGTCCGGCCAGGCAGCACACGCTCTTCCGACTCGCCATGCGGCTGACAGCGGCCGACGGTGGCCGCATCCACATCATCAACTTCGATGCGCGCACTCGAGACGTAATACCGACTACTGCGGATCTTGCCCGCACTGAGGAACTTGGGATCACCGTTACTTCCGAGGACTACACGGACGAAGACCGACGGGGAATGGTCCACGCCTTCGTCGAGCGTGAAGGCGTCGATCTCTTCATTGCGGATCTCCCGCAGGACATCAGAGCGACGCGACACATCACTCGTGATCTTCACTGGTTGCGAGAGCATCTCATCTGTGACTCGGTGTTCCTACGGAACAGGGCGGTTGAAGACATCGACAGGATCGCCGTTCTCGGAACGGGCGGACCATACGACCCGGTGAAGATCGAGATGGCAGACCACATCGGCCGGTACGAAGAGGCCTCCATCCGTTTCATTCATCTGACGCCAGCCGATGCCTCTGACAACAGGCGGAAGCGATCGTTGAGTACCACCAGGAACTCGGGGCGACACTCACCGTGCCATGGGACGACCGGGTACGGCCTACGGATCATCTCGTCGAAACGCTCACCGACCTGTCGATGGGTGCGAACCTCGTGATCCTTGGTGCACCAACCCACCGATTCCACCTCGTGGCAGATCTCGCCGACCGCATCGCCGAAGCAGTCGACTGTCCCGCACTTGTGGTCCACACGCCAACGCTCGAACGGCCGAACATCCTCACCCGCGGCATCCAGTGGTTGATCAATTAGGGCGGTCGCTTCGCTCCCTTCAGACCACAGACAACAGACAACAGACCGGAACACGCCTGCGCGTCATCTGTGGCAGTTCGATCTGACTTCTAACTTCTGACTTCTGACAGCGAGGCAGAGCCGAGCGACCTGCAACAATGGCCGACACTGACTACCGACGGAGACCGGGTGCACGAGAACGCTGAAACCATTGCCGCCTTCTACACGGCGTTCCAGGAGCGGGACCATGCGGGGATGGCCGCTTGCTATCACCCTGATGTCCACTTCTCGGATCCTGTGTTCACCGATCTTCACGGTGACGAGGCGCGAGCGATGTGGCACATGCTCTGCGATCAGGGCGAGGACCTCAAGGTCACGTTCGGTGATGTCACAGCGGATTCCGACCGGGGGTCTGCCCATTGGGAGGCCCGATACACGTTTGGACCGAGCGGCCGCGTCGTCAACAACGAGATTCAGGCGTCGTTCGTCTTCGCCGACGGCAAGATCGTCCAACACACCGACAACTTCGACCTGTGGCGATGGATGCGCATGGCGCTCGGGACGACGGGAACGATGATCGGCTGGTCGCCCTCCGCAAAGCGCAAGGTGCGCGAGACGGGAAGGCGTGGGCTCGATCGATTCATCGCAGAACACCCCGAGTACTCGTCGGACGACTGATGGCGGACGATCTCTCACATGAGGAGCTGGTCGATCGGTTCGGTGCCTACTACGCGGGCGCAGGGTCGTCCCCGGTACTCGAGCTCGAACGGCGGGTGTTCGGAAGCGACTACGGGGGAAACGGCTACACGAACATCGAGGATGCGAGACGACTGGCCGAGTACCTGCGTCTCGACTCGGCTTCCGTTCTGCTCGACATCGGGACAGGAGCAGGTTGGCCGGGGCTATTCCTTGCCAAGGAGGCTGGCTGCCAGGTCGTTCTCACCGACATGCCCCAAGAGGGGTTGCACGTTGCCAAGGAGCGCGCCGTGGACGAGAACATCGCTGCGCATGCGGTCAATGCCGACGGCTCTCAGCTTCCGTTCCGCGAAGCGTCATTCGATGCGGTCACCCACTCTGACGTCTTATGTTGACTGCCTGACAAGCTCTCCGTGTTGAGAGGCTGCAAGCGGGTGCTGAAACAAGGCGGAAGGCTCGCGTTCTCGGTCGTATCGACAGCCGACGCCACGCCCTCCGATGCCGCAGAAGGATTCGGCGGCTTCGTGACGGAGTCCAGCGGTTACACGCCGATCGTCGAGAAGGCAGGGTTCCGTTCCATCGAGTGCTCAGACGTCACCGAGGAGTTCTACACGATGTCCCTCCGGTGGCTGGCGGTCGCAGAAGACCTTGAGGAAGGACTTCGCTCAGCACTTGGTGATGATGTCTTCGACGACAAGCTGCAGAGCCGCAAGGACACGCGAGACGCGATCGAATCAGGCGAACTCCAGCGACTGCTGTTCACTGCCACCGGGTGAGCCAGCGCGCCAGATCCCAGGCGCGATCGTCAGCTGTCACCATTCGCCGCTGAAACATATCCAGCGATGCGCCTTGCCATCCCGTATATACGTCTGTAAACCTCCACGAGATCCGTTTCGAGTCGATACAGCTCCATCCGGTCCGGCTCGGGTGCCGTGAGGCGGTCGGTGTGGTGTCTGATGGCATCTCTCTCGAGCTTCCGTACCTGCGGCTTCAGCTTTCTGACCGCCTCTGCGGCAACCTCGTCGTCATTGGAGAATGCCTCGATGACATGGTCGATGGCGTCCGTCACTGTCGAGTGGAGCGATCCGAGGACCGCCAGCGAGGATTCGGAAATTGTGAGTCCCTGGTCAAGCCTGTGCTGAGCCAGTTCGACGAGTTCCTTCTCGATCAGGTCGCCAAGTGACTCAAGGTTGTTGGCAACGGAGATCAGGCGCCGAAGCTCCCTTACATGAGGTTTCGTCAGGGTTTCTTGAGCGACGCGTCCCAGATAGGTGACCGTCTGATCGTAGAGCTCGTCCAGTTCATCATCGAGTTCGAGGAGGCTGTCGATCCTCTCCTGTGGTCCCTCGGTAGCCGCAGCAAACGCTTCGTTCAGCATCAGCGTCACCCGCCGAGCCATGCGGTCCATCTCACGCCGTACTGCCGCAAACGCAAGGTCGGGGAACGAAATGAAGTCCTCATCGAGGTACTTCGGCGCCAAGCCCATGTCGACGACCGCCTTGGCAGGGATGATCCGGGTCACAAGGCGCGCAATCGGCTTTGCGAAACCGACGAGTGCCACGGCGTTGATGATGTTGAACATCGTGTGTGCGTTCGCGACCTGACGGGCCGTACTTCCACCGACACCAGCGACGAACGATGCGAGCAGGTCGATGAACGGAAGCCAGACGAGGGCCCCGACCACATTGAACAAGACATGCGCTGCCGCCACACGCTTCGCATCCGGAGGCTTGCCGATCGCAGCGAGCACAGCCGTGATGGCGGTTCCAATGTTCGCACCGAGCACCAACGCAATGCCGACTTCAGGAGTGATCGTCCCGGTGCCAGCAAGCACGATGACGGCAGCGATCGTTGCTGACGACGATTGAACGATTGCCGTGAACAGTGCGCCTGCAGCCAAAGCCACGAACGGGTTCTCAAGTGCGCTCAGGGCATCGACGAAAGGCTCCCAGTCGCGTAGCGGCTCGACGGCTGCTGACATCGCTGTCATGCCGACGAAGAGGAGTCCAAGGCCTATGAAGCCGTTCCCGATCGTCCTCCGCCGTACGGTCTTGGATGTGAACCGCGTCAGATATCCGCCAGCGACGAGCGCAAAACCGAGCGTGGTCAGGTTGAAGGCGACGATCTGCCCGGTGACGGTCGTTCCGATGTTGGCACCAAGCACGACACCTATCGCCGCTGGAAGTGTCATGGCACCGGCTGACACGAAGCCGATGGTGAGGACCGTTGTGACGGACGAAGACTGGACCACTGCGGTAACGCCGGCCCCCGTCAACATCCCAGCCACGGGGTTCTTGGTGAGTCTTCTCAAAACGGTCGACAGGCGGCCACCTGCGACAACCTTGAGGGTGTCGACCATCCTGTCCATGCCGTACAGGAACATGGCGAGGCCGCCGAAGAACGAGATGCCGACGGTCCACCAATTGATATCGACTGTTTCCATCAACGCGAGCATAAGCCAGCGGCAAACCGCTGGCACATCGCAGAGCCGACCTCCGTCGCGAGCCGACTAACTTGAGGCCATGGTTGGCTTGAGACTCCACGTCGTGGAATCGGCATGCGTTAGTGACTGCAGCAGGTGACGGACACAGCCAACGCCGAAGCCAAGCGCCACGCTCTCACCGCGCGTCGAATTGGCTTCCTCCTCCTCGCGGTGATCTCCGGATGGCTGCTGTCACTGCTCGCGCCGGCCGATTGGGAGCCGGGTCAAGGAAGCGCAACTCTCTCGTATCTCGGGAACACAGTCATCAGTGAGCCTGCAGCCATCGGCCCGACAGACGAGATCTCCATCAGCGGATCCGCCGGCGACATCGAGATCGTGCTCACATTCCCGGACGGCGTACCCGTTGACGGCGCAGTTGTTGCGACCGTCGCCGTTACCGAGAGCGGTCAGGCGATCCGACCGGATGTGACGGCGATCACGATCACCGTCACCCTGCCCGACGGTGCAGATGAGCTCATCCCGATCATCGGTTGGGACGAGGAGGATCATCACCTCCAGGCTCTTCGTCGGCCACCCATCGATTCCGCGTTCGTCCTCGGCCTCCTCGGCTTTGTCGTCGTGCTGTGGGTCTCGGAGGCCATTCCCCTCTTCGTGACATCCCTTCTCATCCCCGTGGTTCTGGTGTTCGGTGGCATCGCAACAGCCGCTGACGCCACGACGCCGTTCTTCAACCCGATCATCGTGCTGTTCTTCGCAGGCTTCCTCATGGCCGAAGCGATGCAACGCTGCGGACTCGATCACTACATAGCCGTGTCGATTACCGCTCGGGCCGGTCGCAGTGCTGTCGGGCTGTTCATGACGATGCTCGGCGTTACGGCACTCCTGTCGATGTTCATGTCGAACACAGCCGCGGTGGCTCTCCTGATCCCCATCGCGATCGCGGTCACCGCTCCTCTTGTGGACACAGGATTCAGGAAGGCGTTGATACTCGGCATCGCCTACGCAGGGACCATCGGAGGCGTGGGAAGCGCCATCGGCACACCTGCCAATCAGTTGGCGATCGAGTTCCTCGATGGGTTCGGGGGTCGAACGATCTCGTTCGTCGAGTGGTTCGCTTTCGGACTGCCGATGGTCGTGCTCTTCGTGCCGATCATGGCCGCCTACCTTTGGAAGAGGAGCAAAGTCAGCGTCGATGCCGATCGACTGGCCGAGGCCGCAACAATCGCGGAACAGGAGCGGCGTGCACTTGGCCGGCCCACCAGGGACCAGATAGTCGTACTCATCGTCTTCGGCGGTGTCGTCGCCGGATGGATGACCCAGACAGTCCACGGAGTCCATGCCGGAATCGTCGCTCTGGCTGGAGCGGTGGTGTTGTTCATCCTTGGCAGGTTGGTTCCGGAGGACCTCGGCAATATCTCGTGGGAAGCCCTCCTTACCTTCGGTGGTGGCCTCACGCTCGGGCTCTTCCTCGTTCGAACGGGCACATCGGACTATCTGGCTACACGGCTCACGGCCCTCGTCGACGTGCCAGATATTCTTGCTGTTCTGGCTGTTGCGATGATCACCTTGCTGCTGACAACGGTTGCCTCGAACACAGCATCGGCCGCGATCTTGATCCCACTTGCGATACCGCTCTCTGGTGTCCTCGGCGTCAGCACGACCGGTTTGGTGATCGTCGTGGCCATCGCGTCGTCTGTCGACTTCGCACTCGTCGTTGGAACGCCGCCAACGATGATCGCCTACTCAACGGGTCTCTACAACGCCGGCGAGATCTTCCGAAAGGGGATCTTCCTTGACCTCGTAGGAATCGTCCTGCTCGTGTTCGTTGTTACGAAGATCTGGGAGTTCTTCGGCATCATCTGAGGCCGGGCCACGTATTACGTATTACGTATGGGTCTACCAGCACGATCTTTCCGTCTCTCAGCGGGTGGTCGACCACGGCCATCGGGATTCCGTAGACCTCGGTAAGCAGCGCGGCGTCGAGAACCTCGTCCACCGAACCCTGGGTGAGCACCCTTCCACCGTCCATGACCATCAGACGGTCCGCATACGTGGCGGCGCTGTTGAGATCGTGGAGTACCACTACAACGGCCCTCCCCTGGTCGGCCGTGGACCTCAGGATCTGGAGAATCCGTTCCTGGTGATACACGTCGAGAGCGGTCGTCGGCTCGTCGAGCAGGACGATCGGTGTTGCCTGAGCAAGCACGCGGGCGATCGCGACACGGGTCCTCTCGCCACCTGAGAGCGTCGAGTACGTGCGGTTGGCGAGATGGCCTGTGTCCGTGGTCTCCATCGCGGAACTGACGAACG
>PVMK01167556.1_pt1 | contig 46449 bp, 45 predicted proteins | sample 1853481 | NCBI WGS metagenome assembly PVMK01 (sample SAMN08533507, study PRJNA380276) | Marine sediment metagenome, whole genome shotgun sequencing project.
AGAAATATGTGGCTGTGGTGGCATAGTTGGCGCGGTTATCCACCAGCATGGGCAGGTTATCCAGGGCTTCGAACAATTCACCGGCTTCCTGCAGAGCATCCAAGGCCTCGACCAGGCGGAATTGAAACATATAAGGGGTGACCAGATCGTTAAGAATATAGGCTAGCTGTTCTCGAAGACCATGTTGGCGGGCCAGATCCCGGGCTCTCTCGCCAGAGTCTATCGCGCCCTGATAATCACCGTAGTTGACCTGGTTAAGGGAGCTGATCCAGTGGGCCCGGGACAACGATTTCGGATCGTCCAGCTCCTTCGCCAGGGAGAGAGCAGTCTCAACCAATTCGCCGGCTTTCTCTGTATTGTGGGCTGAGGTGGGGGTGGCAGCCAGGAGAGCCTGGGACAGTAGCGCATCGAGGCGGAATTGTGGTTCGTCCCGTTCCCGGCCCAGGTCTTCCAGTTCCCGGTAGTGTGACAAGGCCTCATCGTATTGGCCTTCTAATTCCAAACTCCGGCCGCGCCGGGCATAAAGATGGATGAGTTGCTCCACTGTGCCCTGCTTACGGGCCACGACTATCGCTTCTTTGAAGTATTCGGCCGCTTCGCCATTGGCATAGAGCCTGGCTGCCAATTCTCCAGCCATGGTGAAGTAGGTCTGGGCTTTCTCTCCCTGGCGTGCCTCGCGAAAGTGATAGGCCAGCAGGTGCGCCTCTTCAGATAGCCGGTCGGCCATCAGGTTTTCGATGGCTTCGGCTACGCGCCGGTGATAGAGACGCCGGTCTCGCCGTAAGATGGTCCCGTAGGTTGCGTCCCGGGTCAATTCATGCCGGAAGGTATACTGGGGCTCGGGCAGGGCCATAGCCTGACGGATAAGTTCGGCTGCTTGCAGCAGAGCAAGATTCTCAGACAGATCCTCGGAGCGGTCAGATATGGTGGCCAGAATTCGCTCGTAAAAGGAGCGGCCGATTACCGATGCCAGTTGCAGCGTTCTCCGGGCCTCCTTTCCGAGACGGTCGATACGGCTGATGAGCAAGCCCTGGAGATTGTCGGGGATGTCGATCTCCTGGATGGTTGTGGTCGAACGCCAGTGGAGATCCCCTTCATCCCTGACCACAACGCCTAAATCCAGCAAGTGCCGCACAACCTCTTCTACAAAGAAGGGATTGCCTTCGGCCTTGCGCAAAATCAGGCGGCGTAGCTCTGGCGGCAAGTCGGCAACCGAAAGAAGGGTGCTCACCAGATCATCGCTGTCGTCTTCAGTAAGGGGAGCCAGCTTAATGTCAATGTAATCGGGGTCGACAGCGGTTGCCGCCTCTCGAGCTTTCCAACCCTCGGAATCCCGGTAAGGACGCATCGCGCAAATAATCAGGATCGGTTCTCGCTCCACCAGACGGAACAGGTGGCTGAGTAACTCGACTGAAGCCGGGTCGGCCCAATGCAGATCGTCAAAGATCAGCAGGCCAATTTTTCCACTGACCTGGGCGGCAATCTGGCCGGCGGTGAATTGGAACAGCGCCCGTTTGAGGGCCTCTCCTTCAACCGGGACGGAGGAGGCGCCTTCCCCAAGAAAAAGAGCTTCCAGTGCGGTCTCGGTGATTGCCGGATCGCTATCAGGCATGAATTGGCAAAGCTGGCTTATTCGACGGCGCATCTGCTCTGGTGAATCCCCACGTTTGATGCCAGTGATCTCGCCAACAGCCTGAATGGCCAGGCTATAAGGGCGCTTGGCTTCATAAGGAATGCCCTGTGCTGATAGCGAGAATAGGGAGTCGCCATGGGCAGCGACAGCCGAATCGCGCAGCTCGGCAATAAGCCGGCTTTTACCCAGGCCGGCCTCGCCCAGCAAGAAGGCGATATGACCCTTACCAGCGCTGGATTGTTCCAGGGCTTGTTCCAACAAGGCCAGCTCGCGTTCGCGGCCAATGAGTGGGGCTTCCAAGCCTTTGATCCCGCGAAGTGTGCCTGGGTGCTTTCGAGTTCTAAGGACCCGGTAGGCTTGCACGGCCTCGGGTTTACCTTTCAGTTCAAGAGGACCTAAGGCCTCTGTCTTGAAAAGGGGCGATATCAATTTGTGGGTATCTTCGGCTATTTGAACTGTGCCTGGCTGGGCCGTGGATTCCATCCTGGCGGCAGTATTGATGGCGTCGCCAAGGGCCGTGTACTCCAAGGCCAGATCTGAGCCGACCTCGCCGACGACGACCGGACCGGTGTTGATTCCCACCCGCACGTTAAAATCCAGCCCGTATTCCCGGCTAATAATCTGACGATACGGTTGGATCTCGTTGATGATGTCAAGACCGGCCAGTATGGCGCGCTGGGGATCGTCTTCGTGGGCGATTGGCGCGCCAAAGAAGGCCAGGATGGCGTCACCCATGAGCCGGGCCAGGGTGCCTTCATAACGAAATATGGGGGCGATCAGGAAGTCGAAGGCGTCGTCCATTATCTCGGCCCATTCTTCGGGGTCGAGTTCGCTGGCCATGGCTGTGGAGCCGGCGACATCGCAGAAGAGTATGGTGATGATGCGGCGCTCGCCAGACATCTGGCGGCTCGCACGGGCAGCTTGTAACTTCTTAGCGAGTTCGGCCGGCATGTCTCTGCGTGAGGTTTCGTTGGACATGCTCATTATGCTCGGGTAAAGCTATTATACAGGGTGTGGGATATTTGGCTTATCTTTTCGAAATCTGTCTGTGTCGCGGCCAGTGTGTGGTCTGAGGAGCGGGTGATCGGGGATCTGATTGATGAGAACCTACAGGGCGAGAAGTTGCGATCCGGCTATTAGCCGGCCGCATTCGAATATCATGGAGTGTTATTGGAGGATGGGGATCTTGAGGGCTCAGGTGGCGACTGGGCCTCTTGATTTTTTTCTATTGTAGCCTTACCGTCATGGGCAAACATCCGGGCAAAACCACCGTTCTCGATTGTGGTTATTAAGCTGTCCAGGTCTGGCAACACCTGGTCGGCCGTGACCTGGATGACCCAGTTGTGTTTCAGCGGACTGGCGACGACTATATGCTTGCTGGCGCCGAACGCTATCCACATCTCAATAGCGGTGCCCATGCTGGCGGTGGGCAGGTAGGCGATCAGAACATCTACATCAGCCGCCTTGGCCGTGTTTGTTAAAAAGGTCTGTCTCGACTTATCCCCGTCATAATCCACGCTGTCGGGATTCAGTTCGAAAGGATCGATGATCCGCACGCCAGGAACGTGCGTCGTTAGCGCTTCCGTAATTCGCTGGCGATAGTCCTGTTCGTCGATGAGACGGTCGGTTCGGGATCCTTGCATCACCCCGGCGATAAATACTCGCATCGATCAACCCCCTGCGGCTGGCGGAAAGAAACTAACTACGTCCCCCTCGTGGAGCGAGGTCTCTGAATCAGCCGAAACACCGTTTACCCCTACGGCTGACAAGCTGCCATTTCTGAGGCCAAGGAGGCTTCGCAGATCGTCTACCGTAGCGGCTGGTGGTAACTTTGTAGTAAATGGATGATGGGGGGCGCCCTCGATGCCGTCAGGCCGGTGACGGCGAAGAATGCCGAACAATTTTACGGTGACTTCCATAGCACGGTTAAAAAGAATGGCCCTTAACCTCTCACCCGGCGTCATTATATATCGGCCGGATCCCCTGGTAAATCCGGTGACCAGAGAGGGTTTTTAGAATGACGTCCGCGTCGCGACCAACCCACTCCGCAAGCTCACCCGCGGTCATCGGTTTGTTGGCATTGGCCAGTAATACATAAAATACAGCATCAACCAGCGACGTATGCTGAACAAAATCCTCGGGTAGCTGGCTAAAATAAGTTTGCAACGCATATTGAAAGCCGTCAACCGCTCTAACTTCGCCCGTGTCCGCGTCTACCAGATCTACACGATCAACACCCATATCAAACGAGGATTCGTCCCCAAGATCTAGACGGCTAAACAGATAGGTTTTGAGATCCAATTCTGACCGATCCCACCAATCAAAGTCGATATGGAATTTAGTGTCGGCCGTTGGGCGCTGCACTTGAGAAAGGCTTATTTTAGGACGGGGTCTGCTCACATCGACTCCTGCTAAGAGGCAACACCTTGCTGTAAAATAACCAGGTCATTTGTTGCATACCAGGTTTTTCACCTTTGACATTCAAAAGAACAGTGGTTCATCATTGATAAATCTTGCACGTTTACGAGGGCACTGATTCTGCCAACAATATCCTATCATCTACCGCTGCTGGGATCATATTGCCAGTAGTGGTCTCCTACCGGTTGAAACGCCTTGTGTTCGATTAATTCAGCAAACAATGGGCCGGGTGGAACTCTGCGGATCATATTGATGGCGCTATATAGCGTCTTGCTGTGGACGGTTTGCTGGGGATTGAGCGCGGCCAACGAAGGAAAGATGCTGACAATGATGGAGGCCAAGGTCTTACTGTTGGATTCAAGCCTCCTGGCCAGGGAGTCAACCGCCCCCACGTAATCCGTACCAACGATAAGTAAGTCGTCATAGCCGCTGCCAACGCTGCGCCGTTCCAACTCGAATTTCAACACGTTATCTTCAACGGTGGCCAAACGCACCCACTCGCGCTTCGGTCGTCGCCGGTCAAAGTTGATCATAACGGTGCCTGCTTCCGATCCTGGCGTCAAGGTGACAAATCCCCCTACCGGAATGCTATGGCTCATATACCATTCGTTTAAACCGTAGATATACCTGGCTTCCCGTACGACCCAGGCTTCGAACTCATCTCCACTTTGCTCATCGACGAGAATGACTCTCTGTCTCGGCGAGGATCCGGTAGGGAATAGCGGTTGATTCCTCGAGCTTAACGGTAACGTCCCTGCTCGTCTATGAGGGTAGGTCAGGGCAAAAATGGTTGCCTGGGCCGTCTCTGGTGGTTCTATTTCAGACCACTCGTCATCTAACTCGCGCTCCAACAACAATAATTGAGGGCTGAGCTGATCCCGATCATAGGCAATGGGGGAGTAACGCAAGAGTTCGGGTGTCACATGCACCTCATCTGGCTCGGCTTTTCGCAAGAACCAGGCCACGTTGCCCAGCGCTCCAATCTCGTCAAAGCGACTGTCTTCGGTTAAGGCATAGTTCAGCGAGAAAAGCCGTACTTCATCGTCGAGGCCAGCATCCATTTCAAGGTGTACGATTATTTCTTCTGCCGGCAGCGGTCCGCCGTTATGCATATCCAGTACCGCTTCCGCCAAATGCAGGTGTCCGATGTTTACATCTGCCATCAGATCCTTCACAAACCACTTGCTCCCCACTCTAACGAACTCTTTCCGATTATTAAGCGCCTCGGCTACGGCCTTGATTGCCGTGGGCTTGTATCGAGCTCTTATATCGTCCAGATCCAGGTCCTCAAATGGATCAAACGCATCTCCATTGTCGACATTTAGCTTGTGTTCCCCGGGTAAATTAGCTGCGAATTCTCGCGTCTTGGAGCTGATTTCAACGGCGACCACATCATAGTGACCGTAGCTGGGATCATAACCGTCTCTTACTGATTGAACCGTACCAGAAGCGAATCTAAGGGCTGGAAAAACCAGTTCATCGCCCTCATGATAATCGGCACTGGGCTGGTAAAGGTCACGTCCGCTGAGCAACTGCTTGATCCTGCTACGCTCCTCGGCCACGCGAAATACAATGATGACATCTGCGATCTGGGCAACAGTCTGCGGCTTTTCAGCCTCTAACAAGTGGTTGTAAATTTGTTCGATATCAGAATCGTTGATTACGAGGTTACTTGCCCAGTAATCATGCGACTGGGCTTCTGACTGGTTCAAATCAATCTCCTATAAATTGGATCCTTTGCGGGGACTCACTAGGGGTCTGGTCACAGTTCAAAATTATACCAAGCAAGTACCTTGCTGCAACACCTGTAACCCGATCACACCCTAATCAATTTAATCATACCCCAGTGTCAGCCAACTGAGATACACGGCGAGTCACATCCTCTTCAATCCACTGCAAGCCGTCGACGGCAACGTTCATGATCCGCAGATCCCAGTGAAGATGTGGACCGGTCGATAAACCTGTTGATCCCCCTTCGGCAATAAGCTGGCCCGCTTCAACCAGATCTCCCTCTGCAACATGAGTGCTTGAGAGGTGATAGTATCCGGTCATGAGCCCTAACCCATGATCGATTATCAGGGTGTTGCCCCGTATGGTAAGCGTATTACTAAAGACAACGTGTCCGGCTGCTGGCGCATAAATTGGCGTTCCAATCGCTCCAATAAAATCGATCCCTGTGTGGAAGATCTCCACAGGTCCCTGGTTATAGGAACGGGCGTCACCATAACGCGCACTGATCACCGTGTTTGTTATTGGATTGGTAAAAGGACCGTCCCATAGCGCTGTATCAGTAAACTGAGTGAAAATCTCCACCAGAAACTCATCCTCTTGGGCACGAACTTCCGGCGCCAACAGCGGAGCCAGCTCTTCCGGTACATCGATATACTGGATGCCGTAGCCACTAGACAACACCTGAATTGACTGCACGAAAGGCCTCCAGGGATTTTCCCCCCCTCCAGTAATCTCAAGCGTGGGTCGTCCAGGTTCAGTAAAAGCATCTAAGCCAAATAGGGCAATATAACCGTCTTCAATTGGGGTGAAGATCAACGTTTGTCCGGCGAATTGGCCAGACGGTGTACCTGTCTCAGCGCTCTCGACGTAGATTGAGCCACTCTGGCCTTGACCAATGGGCACTGTATACATTTCAATACGTTTCCAGGGATCAAGGAGGTACTGGTATCGATCCTCGCCCGGAATAAGGAGTCGTTGACCAGGATACAGGTATACCGGGAACGTCAGATCATTCGACAAAACTAGTTCCGCGGGAGACATTCCAAACTCTGCGGCTATGCTCAACAATGTATCTTCTTCACCGACAACTCGCGGGGTTCCCGTGACCGGCTTTGGATCAGCCGAACCCGTACGGCTTATGACAGTGATTGGCCGTCCGGCAACCAGGTCATCAGGATTGATCAACCGGTTGGCCTGGGCAACGTCTTCGAGCGTTGTGCGATAATCTGCGGCAATACTCTGAAGTGTGTCTCCCACCCTAATTGTGTAGATAGTCGGCACGGAGTCGCCACCACCACCCGGAATGATGAGCTGCTGGCCAATATATAACAAAGCTGGATCGCTAATATTGTTCAACAACTGGAGCGCTTCGATCGTCGTTCCGTACTCCTCGGCTATATTGTATAAGGTTTCCCCTTCCTGTACTTCATGGATTTTAGGGATTTCCGAGTCTGTCTGATTATCATTCGTCGTCTGAGATAAGGGAGTGGCTTCACCTTCCTGAGCAAGCACAGTCGGCGCCGAGACGGTGATAATCATGGCAAGGAGCAGAAAGAAGATCTGGATTCTGAATCTTAGGATGACCACTTTTGTTTTACTCAACTGGCGGCAAATCCTGATTGTTATCACCAGGGACAGAAAAGCGCAGATGGTCTCCCACTTTTACATGCTCCAGAACGGAGGGATTGACTTCAACAGCGTACTGGGCCGGTGCCTGGGGCATGTAACTAAGACGCCATGGTCTCGCTAGTGCCGTGTCCACCACTTTACCAGCAGAATCCACCCAGATTACACCGAGGGTCATAAAGGTAAATAGCATGGTCACCCCGGTGTTTACCCTGCCTTCGGTCTTCTCGACCAGAACAAGTCCTTCACCCGGAGCAAGTGCTCGCCGAAAGGTAAAGCCCCTCATTCTGCTGAGGTAACTGTCGCACCAGCGAGCGCGCTCAACTAAAACGCGTCCGCTCTCTAGGTGTGTAATCTGTCGATTCTGATGACTCGCCACGCCGAGGAGTATAGTGACAGGGTGACCAGGTGACAAGGAGACGGCGCCATCAGAACGGCGACATAAGAATGGCGTGGGGACGGCGCCAGCAGAATGGCGGGGTGACTGCGCCAGCAGACTGGCGGGGTGACTGCGCCAGCAGACTGGCGGGGTGACCTGCGACCGGACGACCTGGCCATGAAGTTACCTCCCAGATTAGATATTTATGTCGCCGCGGTGCTAGCTCCGGGTATTTTCTCCCTTCGCTTGCGGAGTGCTTCATATATTTGTTGGAAAAGGGGGAAGTTGAAGATCTTAGGGTCAGACCAAAACTCTTCCAGGTGTTGGTTTCCGGTCTGTTCTTCATAGACCACGGCTTGCAAGTACATATCTAGCTTATCTGCGTCGTTAACTACTCTGGCTTCGACCGTCTCAGCCTCCTGCAATTCGTGCCACAGTTCTAGCAACGTTGACTTGTAACCAGTATGGGCCAGAATCTCGTTCATCGCAGCATCCTCGGTCATCCGTTTGCTGCCTTCCGGGAGATAGCGCCAAGAGGGCGTGGGGATATCGCTCGTGAGGCTCTCGGGAAGATCGTGCAATATGGCCATGGCCAACATTTTGCCTTTATCTAGCTGCTCATCGATAAGCTCGGCCAAGATCAAGGCTGTGAAAGCCACGCCAAAGCTGTGGGCCGCCACATCCTCTGCGTTCGCTACACCTCGCTGCGCCCAGCCAGTACGAATGGTTCGCTTTAGCTGGTTTCCGTGCATTAAAGTGTCTATTACGTTTCCTACTTCAACTTTCATAATCATGCACCTAGGCGACTGATATTATTCGCCAGTTGTCATCAACCTTTCCGAGAGTAACAGCATTCAAATTGTACACGTTCAAGAATGATCATCCAGGAACCATGGACACGTCATGGGGGTGTTCGTTGGCAGAGATATCCGGCACTGCTTTCGTTAACTTGAAACAGTCGAAAGAGGAACTGTATTCCGACGCTAAGCTGGGAATGGCTGAACTCCGGTCGTTTTACCGAACTTTTTATGGTGTGGGGCTTGATATTAATACTGCCCCCGCTATACTATGTGAATAAAATCACATTGTGTCAAACCGCTGAAAATCTACTTTGTATTCAACGACGATATTATGGGACTGAACACGAACCGTCTTGAGCAGTGGTCGTCCAAGAGAAGGATTACGGTAAGACAAACCAGGTAACCTTGATCAAGGAACGATTGAATTGCTTGCAGATAAGCCAGTCCGGTTATATCGATCCCACGGCAGAGTCTTGCTTCACATGTGGGTTATCCGGTTGTATTCTCATCTTGTATATGCCTGCTAGATGTTTATCAGATAACTCTAAAAGGAGGTGAACCGGCCGACTGTAACAAAATCCCATACATAAAATCCAATTAACGATCTTTAGTTAAGGAGGATCTACAGTGAAGAAAGTACGATTTGGATTACTAGCCTTATTGGTGATCGTTGCCATGGTTCTGGTTGCTTGTGGCGGCGGCGAAGGAAGCGAAGTTTTCGACGCAGTGAAGGATCGCGGCAACCTGATTTGCGGTGGTCGAACTGACCTGAGCGGTTTTGGATACCTGGATGCAAACGGCCGCAATGTCGGCTTTGATGTCGACATATGTCGTGCAGTGGCCGCCGCCGTATTTGGTGATCCCGAAGCCTTAGAGTTTGTCCCGCTCACCGCCGAAGAGCGCGGTCCTGCATTACAGAATGGGGAAGTCGACCTGCTCTCGCGAAATGTAACCTGGACCTCAAGTCGAGACGCCCAGTGGGGCAATTTCACAAACATCATGTTCTATGATGGGCAAGGATTCATGGTACCGGTGGAGTCCGGATTTACCACCATTGAAGAGCTTGATGGGGCGACAGTCTGCGTAACCAGCGGTACGACCACCGAGCTCAACCTGGCCGATGCCTTCCGCCAGAGAGGTTTGGACTTCACGGCCAACGTTTTCGCCGACACAGAGACTGTTTACAGCACTTATGAGAGTGGCGGCTGCGATGCGACTACCAGTGACAAATCACAGTTGGTAGCCGTTCGAAGCGGACTCGAGAATCCAGATGGTCACCTCATTATGGACATCACGATCTCGAAAGAACCGCTCACTCCAGCCGTTCCTTCCGGCGACGATCAATGGTTTGATATCGTCAAGAACGTCTTGTACGTCCTCATCAATGCCGAGGAGATGGGCGTCACTCAATCTAATGTGGAGCAGATGCTAAGCAGCGACAATATTTTGATCCGTCGTTTACTTGGCGTCGAGGGCGAATTTGGGCAGGCGGATTTGGGCCTCGACTCCGACTTCGCCGTGGACGTTATTAAGGCCGTCGGAAACTATGGTGAGATCTACGACCGGTACATGGGACCAAACGGAGATGCTTTTACTCTGCCACGAGGTCCAAATAATCTTTGGTCTCGCGGCGGTTTAATCTACGCCCCTCCAATGCGTTAGAAATCACGCTTATATTAAATCTCTGCGTTATTCGAGAAAACGTTGACGAATCAATACAGTCATCAACTCGGATAGAAGAAATGGCATCCTCAGATGCCGCCTACAGGGCGGCATCTGGGGATGTTTAGCTCCTTGTGCAGCCATCCATCAAAGCCGACGGCGCATGTAGATGACGTCTTCATTCCCTGGTTGTCACGATGAACGAACGAAAAAGTAGGATTCAGATTCTCACATATAAGGGAATCCCGCTGTGGCGCGATGATCGCGTATTGAAGGCCATGGCCCAGGTGGTGTCGGCTGCCGTCGTAATTGGATTTTTTGTTTTTTTTATAAGCAATGTTCTCATTAATGCTGACAGAAAAGGATTGTCATTAGGTTTTGACTTTCTGTCGGAATCAGCCGGCTTCCCCCTTGGAGAGAGCATCATCGAATATAATCCCTCGATGTCCTTTGGCAGGGCCTTTGCGGTCGGATTTCTGAATACGATCAAGGTTTCGTTCATCGGCATTATTCTTGCTTCCATACTCGGCACCGTGGTTGGCGTTGCCCGGCTTTCGACAAACTGGTTGATCCGTAACATCGTAGGTGTCTATATTGAAATCGTTCGCAACGTCCCTCTTCTTGTCTTACTCTTCTTTCTATTTTTCGGCGTCATGCAGCAGATGCCCTTGGTGGAAGACAGTCTCTCAATTGGGAACATCTTCTTCGCGAATAAACGTGGCATATACCTGGCCTGGTTCGTGGGTACGTCGACAACCAGTGCCTGGTTGATCATCCTGGCCTCATCAATACTACTGGCAATTATCCTTTTCATAGTCCTTGGCCAATACCAGCTCCGCACAGGTCGTACTACCCATCCGTTTCTTTGGTCCCTGGCAGCGTTGGTTCTAATCCCTCTATTGGGCTGGTTCGTTGTTGGCGAGCAGCCGCTCACGATAGTCAGACCTGTCCTCGGCTCGTTCAATTATGAAGGCGGGATCAATTTTACTACTTCGTTCATGGCCCTTCTGGTGGGATTGATCTTATATACGGCCGCCTTCATCGCCGAGATTGTCCGCGCTGGCATTCAGAGCGTGTCACGCGGCCAGGTAGAAGCAGCCTTATCAATTGGCCTCACACCTTTTCAATCGCTCAGACTTGTCATCTTTCCCATGGCCATGCGGGTGATTATCCCGCCACTAATTAGCCAATATCTCAACTTAACGAAGAACTCAAGCCTGGCCATCGCCATTGGCTATCCGGATCTATTTAATGTCGGGAGTACCACGATTAACCAGGCTGGTAGGGCTGTGCCAGTGTTCGTAATTGTCATGGGCATCTACTTGATCTTAAGTCTCTTCTACTCAGTTCTCCTGAATCTGTACAATCGTCGCATCCAGTTTGTGGAGAGATAGGGATGAGTGAAATGAGGTCCACAGTCCAAAAGCCAGTTTTATCCACTGGTCCGATCCGCTGGGTGCGGAAGAATCTTTTCAACAACTGGTACAACTCAATATTAACAATTATCAGTCTTTATCTGATCGTAAGAGTGACTGTCGGTCTTGTCAGTTTTGTACTTAATGCCAATTGGGATCCGATTACGACCAGGCCGATCCTGTATGCTGTTGGCCAATACCCCCTCGGGGAGGCATGGAGAGTCGGAATATCGGTAATCATCATCTCCTTCTTGATGGGAGTTAGCTGGGGAACGTGGGGCGAAATTATCGCTAATTTTGCCGCGCTCATTATCGGCGCCTCGCTCCTGTTTGCCTTGTTGCCTTTCACAGTCGACATACCGCGTGCCTATTTGGTGCTGTTCTTCATAACCAATGCCTTGGTGGTTGTTGCCGGTTATGCCTTAGCACGGCGGACCAGGATGGGTCAGGCCAGAAATACGCTCATCGCCTGGTTGATTTCCTTGCCGGTAATCTTGTTTCTGTTGCATGGAGCTGAGTGGCTGGAACGCTTGCCGTTGGTAAAAACAAGTCTTTGGGGTGGGTTGATGATCAACTTGCTGCTGGCCGCTATCGGCATCGCGGCCTCGTTTCCGCTCGGCGTTTTGTTGGCCCTGGGAAGGCGCAGCACTTTGCCTGTTGTCAAAGTATTCAGTACCCTTTTCATCGAAATCGTGCGCGGGGTCCCACTGATTACTATCCTCTTTATGGCCTCGGTTACACTACCACTTTTCCTTCCTGGTGATATTCGTGTCGACCGGCTGCTTCGAGCGCTGGTTGGCATCACTCTGTTTAGCGCCGCCTATATGGCCGAGAACGTTCGTGGTGGTTTGCAGGCCATCCCTCTTGGGCAGGTCGATGCGGCCAAAGCTATTGGGCTTAGCGGTACGCGGACCATGCAACTGATCGTACTTCCCCAGGCACTGAGGCTAGTCATACCTGCCATTGTTGGGCAGTTTATCTCACTGTTCAAAGATACTACCCTGGTTCTGATTGTGGGTTTGCTCGAGATTCTAGGCGTTGGCAAGACAATTATAGCAGGCAATCCAGAGTGGGTTTCGGCCCAGGCGGAGGTCTACTTATTTGTCGCGTTTGTGTTCTGGGTGTTCACATTTTCAATGTCTCGCAGCAGCCGGCGCCTGGAAAAAGTATTAGGTGTGGGAGAAAGATAGCGATCATAGGCCAGTTAGATGACGCCTTGGCGAGAGGAGTCTGTGATTGAGGAGTAATATTGATGTCAGAGTCAGAAATAATTGAACAAGAATATACCGAAGACGACATTATTATCTGCCGGGGCGTCCACAAGTGGTTCGATGATTTTCATGTACTTCGTGGGATTGATCTTACGGTCAAAACCCAAGAGGTGATCGTCATATTTGGCCCGTCCGGTTCGGGAAAGTCTACATTTATCCGGACTTTGAACCGCCTCGAGGACCATCAGAAGGGCGACATCATCATCGATGGCATCGAACTGACCCATGATATTCGCAACATCGAAGCTATTCGCAGTGAGGTTGGCATGGTCTTTCAGCAATTCAATCTCTTCCCACACCTGACTGCTATGGAAAACATCACCCTGGGACCAATTTGGGTGCGAAAGATGCCAAAGGAGGAAGCCGAAGACAGAGCTATGGAGCTTCTGGAACGGGTGGGTATACCAGAACAAGCCCAGAAACATCCGGCTCAACTATCAGGTGGTCAGCAACAGCGTGTGGCAATGGCCAGGGCGCTGGCCATGCAACCGAAAATAATGCTCTTCGACGAGCCTACGTCCGCCCTGGATCCGGAGATGATCAAGGAAGTATTGGACGTGATGCAAGAGCTGGCCGAGTCGGGAATGACGATGATAGTCGTTACGCACGAGATGGGATTCGCCCGGGGCGTCGCGGACCGGATGCTCTTCTTTGACGAGGGGCTCGTCGTCGAACGTGGTACGCCAGAGGAGATATTTGAATCTCCAAAGGAAGAGCGAACCGTTCTTTTTTTGTCCCAGATCCTCTAGCATTAGCCCAACTGTTTGCCCTATATACCGGGGCAAACCACTTTCGAGCTAGCAGAATCTGCCGCGTCCTCACTCGTCTTAGACCGGGAGAGAAGACTTCCCTGCGAGCGTATTAATTGTGGTCTGGGACCTGCGAAGTTCGTCAGCCGCTATCTGCCTGATGGGGAGCATTCCAAGCTGGTGATTTGTGGACGTGAACCACTTTCCAACCATCCTTATTCTTGATGAGAACCCGGCTTTCGTTATGAGCGCGGTGGTGAATTTTGCCCTTTATTGACGTTGTGAGCATGAAGGTATAGGACACAATGGCGGTATCGCCATATAGCTGAAGTCGAGGTTCCCAGAGATCATAGCGGAATTCGCCATCTGTCCCGGCCCACGTGTTTTCGATCATGAATACGTGGAACGGTAGCCCGTCCTGTCGATGGGGGGTGACGAACCACTCGTAAAGAGACAAATCATCGTCGGTTGTGGCTACATAGGTGTCGACGTCCTTTGTAAAAATGCTCTCAAGATGCCGGTAGACTGTATCCCATACTTCTTTGGTATTCTTTTCCAACATCGGTCTCCTTTTATAAATGAGTTGCGTGGCCCGCTGTCTGAACCGCAGCATTCAGGCGAGTGAAACTGGCGTCCCAAGACGAGCCGATTCGTACAGGGCAAGCACTGTCTTCATGTGATGTTTGCTTTCATCCAATGTCAGGTAACTTGGCTGTCCATCCAGGATCGCCGCGTGCATATCCTCTATTTCGGAGAGGTACAGGTCTTTGTTTGGGACAGGGATCTGCTGAGGCTCACCTTCGGCGGGATGAAACACAAGATTTGGGGCGTCAGCCATTGAGATGAACGGGCGATCGATTGTAAGCCGGCCTTCTGTGCCCATGATCTCGATTGTCGTGTGAAACGGCGATTTGAAGGATGAAGAGATCAGGGCCATCCGATTCCCGCTGTAAGTCAGCAATCCGGAAAATAGTTCGTCAACGCCAGATTCGCCAATCCATTGACTACCGGTTACGGATTTCGGCATCTGGCCCATCACATATTGGGCGAAACTTAGGGGATAAACGCCAACATCCCACAGCGATCCTCCTCCCCACTCCGGCACCAAGCGGATATTTCCCCGGTCTTCTAGTTTAAAGTTGAAGACTCCATATACCAGCGTGATTTCACCCAGACGACCGCTTCGCACCCATTCGCCTACGATTTTGGTCTGCGGATGATGCCGGTACATGAATGCCTCTGCCAATACCAGTCCTGTTTCTTTGGCCACGCTTATCATCTTTTCGATCTCGGGCAAGGCGATGGCCATCGGTTTCTCGCACAGGACATGTTTACCTGAAGCCAGGGCCTGGATTGTCCACTCGGCGTGCAGATGATTGGGTAGGCTAATATAGACTGCATCAATTTCATCGGATTCAAGCATAGCCTCATAGCTGCCAAAAGCTTTTGGGATTCGCCACTCAACGGCATAGGCCTCAGCTGATCCCTGGCTACGGCTCGCGACAGCGGATAACTGGCCACGCTTTGAACCGCGAATGGCCGGTATAAGACGTCTGTTTATCTTGGCGGTTGATAATAAACCCCATCGGACTATTGCCATAATTCACTGCCTTTTCTCCCAGTATCGAAATGTAATTTGAGATCAAGCCACCTGGGATGATAACCTTGTATGCCCGGGTCATGTAGTATTATCTGGATCCTTTTTCCAGGCAGTAACAATATCATATGTCACTTCCCAGAGACGCAATTGGACGTTTTCAAGGCCAATCCGATTTAATAGTGCAATGAAGTCGTTCTGATCACGGTACCGGCCCAGGAATACTCTTGCTTCCCAGCCCCGACGACGGCTAGTCATCAGCAGACGTCCAGGTTTCAGAACTCTCACCATCTCAGTTAAAGCGAGTTCGTCGGAAGGAAAAAATTCGAGAGCTTCCAGACAACATACAGTGTCGAAAGTATTGTCGGCGAAGGGCAGCGGGACGGCTAGTTGCTGCACCAGTGAGGCACGCCCAGTACTGTTCTTGCTAAACCGGGACAATTTGGTTGAAGCCAGGGCTAACATCTTTGGTGATGCGTCGACTCCTACGATAGTTCCTGCGAAACCTGGTTCCTGTAACAATGTCGATGGCACTCGACCGGTTCCCGTGGCTACGTCCAGTAAAAGAGGAGATTCGACTGAACTAACTGACTGCATGACTGGGTCGAGCGATGAAGTGTTTGTCATCTGAAAGGTCGAATTCCTTAATCGAATCATACCTGCGGGCCGTTAGATCATAGAGCCAAACGACCATGCGCCGGCCGAGGAAAACGCCTTCTGTGATAACCAGGAGCCAATAACTTAGGACACCAATGATAATGAGGCTAATGATGAGCAGCGCCCAGTTCATTGTTTCACATTTCTAGCCGATAGCAGTACACAGTCCTGTTAATTACGCTTTATAGCAGACCTGCTTCTCTGAGCCAGACCTCGGTTCGTTTCATTCCTTCATTTAGATCGATTTTGGGTTCGTATGCCAACATCGTTCTGGCTTTGCTTATCGGATAGATAGACCGATTGGTATAGAACTTAAGCAGATCGTCTGGTGGTTCGGTCCGTCCGCTAAATCGAACGTAGTAGTTCAGGACAGTTTTAGCCATCCACATCGGTACTCCCCATGGCTTTCGGCCGCTCATCCTTCCATAGTATCCGAAGAACTCTTTCCAGGGCAGCGGTTGATCTACGAGATTGAATGCCTCTCCTTGGGCATCTGGGTGCGTAGCGGCCAAGATCAGGCCGTCGATTAGATTGTCGACAAATACCGGATGCGCATGACCCTCTCCCCCACCCAGTAGCACTGGAATGCGTTTTTTGACCAGGGCGATCATGTTCAAGGTCCAGCTTCTGCCCCTGGGTCCGAAAACCTGCCCGGGGCGGATTACCACAACATCATGGCCAAGCTGGGCGCCAAGTTTGGCAGCTATTATCTCACCTTTTGCCTTGCTCCGGCCATAGGGGCCACCTCGTTCGGTCTCAAGATCGTGTTCTTCAGACATCGTTAACCGGTCTGGCGGGCCGTAGACGGCCATGGTGCTTACATGTATCGTCCGGCCAACTCCTGCTTCCACGGCCTCGTGGATAAGGTTCTCGACCATAGTAACGTTAACACGCTGGCAGAGGTCGGGATCTCTCGCATCCGGGCCAGTCGCGGCGGCCAAATTGAAGATGAGCTCCTGTCCCAAAACGACATCGCGAAGGGCGTTGGCATCGGTGAGTTCGGCTAGCCTGAGTTTCACGCCGACGTCATTTAGCCAGGGAACTCGGTCTAGCTTGCGGCCCACGCCGGTGACCGTCGCCTCATGTTCCAGGACCAACCGTTCGGCCAGACGGCTTCCAATGAATCCCGTGGCCCCGGTGACCAGTATTTTCTTACCTCTCAGAACCATGTGGGAATTCTAGCCGAATCGGGGCTGTAATACAGCTTAATGGTGTTTAATACTTTACAGACATTTCGAGAAATGTCGTTAGACTTGTGTGTTTGTTATCTGTAACTGGCCGCGAGTTTGTTTTGGCCAGTTACTCTTAACCGAAGGAGCGATTATTTTGATTGTCGGTATGGATTTCGGCACGACAAACTCTGGCATGGCCGTTTTCGACGGAAAGCGTGTGCAGATGCTTCCACTGGACTCAAATGGGGCATCCGGCGAAGTGGCCCGGACCGCTCTCTATGTAACAAATGACCAGACAATCACAATCGGCCGGGAGGGTGTCGATCAATATTTTGAACAGAACATTGGACGCCCGGTCAAGATGAAGAAGGTCTGGGTTGGAGAGGTTGAAGTATACGGCGCAGACATGTTTTACATTACCGATGTGTACGCCTGGATTGATGTTCTCTCGCCGGGTCGTTTGTTCCTCTCCATAAAGAGCGGATTACGCGATCCGGATTACCAGGGAACAATTGTCGGACAGAACTACTACTCTCTTGAAAATCTTATAGCTGTTTATCTAAGCCTTACCCGCATGCGAGCGGAGAGATACCTGGGCAGGGAGGTCCGTGATGTAGTGCTCGGTCGTCCAGTGCGATTCTCTACCGATCCTGAAGCGGACGAACTAGCTCAAGGCCGGCTGTTGGAGGCCGCATTTCGAGCCGGCTACGAAAAAGTTTATCTCCAGTACGAACCAGTCGCCGCGGCGTACGCATACGCTATGGGTGTTAAGGAACCCCAAAACATAGTGGTATTCGACTTTGGCGGCGGTACCTTAGATATCACCGTAATGCACCTGGGATCCCAGGGCGAACGGGAAGTTCTGTCTACTGGCGGTATCCCGGTCGCGGGCGACATCTTTGATCAAAAGTTGACACGCGCGAGACTTCCGAAGTATTTTGGCGAAGGAAGTCATTACGGCCGTTCCGGTAGGCGACTGCCGTTGCCAAAATGGATTTTCAACTTCTTCTCCAATTGGCAAAAGGTTTTCGAGCTACAAACGTTTGAAAGCCGAGAATTCATGAATGATATTGCCAGCACGGCCGACGATAAAAAGGGTGTCGATGCTCTGATAAGCATGGTCGCGAACAACTACACCCTGCAAATGTTTGACGTCGTGGAATCAGCCAAGCGGAAGTTGTCGACAGATATGGCGGCCCTTATTCGCCTGGATGGACCGAAGTTTCACATTACTGAGTTAGTTACACGAACGGCATTCGAGCAGATCATCAGAGATGAGATTCAGACCATTGACCAGCATCTGGACGAGACGGTGAGCGCATCAGGATTAACTCCAAAGGACATTGACGCTGTGATCCGCACCGGCGGATCTTCTAACATACCTGCATTTCGTTACATGCTGATGGATAAATTCGGCCGAGAAAAAATCCTGGCCACCGATATCTTCAGCAGTGTTGCTTCCGGATTAGGGATCATTGCAGAGGGTATTGAAAGTGGGAAGATCGCCGCCAAGCCATTTACCCAGAGCGGCCAACCGGCTCACGTAGATTCAGCACATCGACCCAAGGTGTCGGCCGTAAATCTTGAACTTCTCCAAAGAAGGATGGCCAGCCAGGAAGGGGTTTCAGATGGCGACCGCCGTGATGGGCATAGCGTGTTGCTCGTTTTAGATAGTGGGGGTCGCTTGAGATCCAGATCCATAGCAGGGCAATCCGTGGAAAGCGAAGAGCCAGTCCAGGTTGGTTTCAAGATAGGGGAGATGGAGGGCGTCTCGTACCGGATGGCCATGACCTCAGATTCTAGCCAGCGACTGCTGATGATAACATCAAACTACCGGTTTCTCTTAACTACACCAGATCATCTGGCGGATCTACAAGAACTCAATCTGGAGCCCGGAGCCTATTTTCAGCTCAAGAAAGATGAACATCTAAGCGCAGTAGGCGCCTGGTCGACCATTAAAGCGCACAACAATATGCTTCTAGTTACCAGTCGAGGATATGCCCGCATATATAAACTCGACCGGCTAATCGAGTCAATTGAGGGGCCGACGCCTCTGAGATTTGACCAGCCACTTACGGGCTTGCCCCTGATGGTTGTAGGTTGCGATAGTGAAGGCGCTCTAATAGCCGTTAGCGGTAGTGGCAGAGCCGTTCGCTTCCACCTGGAAGACATACCCACTCAAGGTATTCAAGCGATTAACCGGCGAGATGGCGAGAGAATAGTAGGTGCGCTCATCGCTGGCAAGGACGACGAGTTGGTTATTGTCACCGCAGACGGGTTTGGCCGGCGATTAAGTACCCAGGAGATCCCAGTCCCAGCAAAACCAAATGCGCGGGGTAGAGTAATGGTCTCTCGCAAAGTAGTAGCTGGAATCTCCAGGATAACGCCTGGCCAGCTACTCTACGCAATGTCTGGACGGCAGATGATACCCTTTGATCCGGGTGCCTTGCCCCGGGATAGCCAGACGAGAACCAAATCCTATCCAATTCCAGAGCTCAGAGACAGGCACGTTTTATGCCTTGTTGACCACATATGATCCATGGTGGGTCAATTGGCAGCATCTCCATATAACCAGCCCAAAGCGAACAGAGCAGGGCTACCAAACAAATGTGCTATAATCGGCGTATTGTTTCAGGGCGCTCGTATTTCTCAAGGATCCCTTGTTGGCAAGCACCACCTATATCGCCGTTGATCTGGAAACCACTGGCCTTAGTCCGGAGAGCGACGAGATCATCGAAGTCGGGGTCGTTACGTTTCGCGATGGTGCGGTGCTGGACGAATGGTCCTCCCTTGTAAATCCCCATAGAGCTATCCCAGAATTCATCACCTCGCTTACGGGCATCAATCAAGAGATGGTCGACGAAGCGCCCTCGCTATCCACTCTCGGCACTGATCTGCGGGAACTGCTGGATGATATAGTTCTCGTTGGTCACAATATTGGCTTTGATTTAACTTTTCTTTACGCCAACGACCTTGCCCTCACCAATCGACGGCTTGACACACTGACATTGGCATCGATTCTACTGCCCGATGCAGGTCGTTACGGCCTCGCAGCTTTGGCTAACATCCTTGACCTGCCGAATCCCCACGGGGCACAGGAGCACCGCGCCTTGCACGACGCACGCCGTACGGCTGAGCTCTTCTTCGTTCTTTTGAATCGGGCGGTCGAGCTGGATTTCAGCACTCTGGATGAGATCGTTCGGGCCGGTCGTCAGCTGGGATGGCATGAAACCCGTTTCTTCGCGGAGGTATTGCAGGCGAAAGGCCGCCAGGCGTTCGTAAAGGGAGGGCCACCACCAAAGTTATTCAAATCGCCCAAATTGCCAGGCCAGCAATTAAACCCCGTCGAGGAACCGGAACCAATCGATCAAGAAATAGTAGCCGGGATGCTCCAGCCTGGCGGCGCCTTAGACCGTTCTTTCGAAGGGTTCGAGTACAGGCCGCAGCAGATTGAGATGCTTGAAGCTGTGACCCACGCATTTAACAATGGACAGCATCTATTGGTTGAAGCTGGAACGGGAACGGGAAAGAGCTTAGGCTACCTCTTGCCCGCAACCTACTGGGCCAATCAGAACCAGCGCCGGGTGGTTGTTTCTACTAACACGATTAATCTACAAGATCAGCTCCTCGAGAAAGATCTGCCGGAACTACAGCGGATTTTACCTTTTAAGATTCGAGCGGCCGTTCTTAAGGGCAAACGCAACTATCTATGCACCCGTTTGTTCCAACAGTTGAGGCATAGTGGACCTAGCAATCCGGATGAGATGATTCTCTACGCTCGCATTCTTGTCTGGCTTCGGCAATCCGTGACTGGTGACGTGGCCGAGATCAGTCTACGAACACCGGGGGAGCGTATTTCCTGGGCCAGGCTAAATGCAGAAAATGACGCCTGCACGACGGATAAATGCATTATAGAAGGTTGTCCACTGCAAGCTGCCCGGCGGAGGGCAGAACAGGCGCATATTCTAGTGGTCAATCATGCTTTGCTGCTGGCCGATGTTGCTTCAGAGAATCGGGTTCTGCCGGAGTATCTCGACCTGATTCTGGACGAGGCCCATCACGTGGAAGGTGCAGTTACAAATGGGCTGAGTTTTCAAGCCGATAAGCGCATTGTGGAGAGTTTACTCGAAGAAGTAACTAATAGCCGGGTGGGTCTGCTCGCCGATTTGCAGCGTCGAATGACCAATGCCCTGCCGCCAGAGATGAGCGCAGTCGTCAATAGCAAGGTTGAACGTCTTCGAATAACAGGCCAGCAAGTGGGAACGCGGCTTGACGACTTTTTTAGCGTGCTAACCTACTTCATCGATCTGAACGAAAGCGGCTCTGGAAGGTACGCGCAGCAACTGCGTCTTACTACTGCGGTGCGATACCAGTCAGAGTTCGAGGACGTCGTTTCCAGCTGGGACAATCTGCGACAGAACCTCAAACTTATTACCGAAGGAGTTATGAAGTTGGCTGGGGCGCTGGCGGACTCAGCTGAGGCATATGATATCGAGGACAGTGAAGATTTGTGGTTATCGCTTACCAGCCTGGTCCGGCGTCTGGAGGAGACTTCGACGCAACTGGAGGCACTCATTGCAGATCCATCCGACAACGTTATTTACTGGATCGAACGATTTAAAAGGCGCATTTCTTTACACGCTGCTCCTCTCAATGTCGGACCTCTAGTCGAGGAACACATCTTTAACAGCAAGGAAACGATAATACTTACATCGGCAACCCTACGCACGTCGACACCAGGACGCGATCAGGAGCCGAGTTTCAGCTATTTGCAGGACCGGCTCCACGCACACCACGCTGACGAGCTCGCGGTCGGATCCCCCTTTGATTACGAGAGGTCGACGCTAGTCTATCTTCCCACAGATATTCCCGAACCGAACCAGCCCGGCTACCAACGCTTCGTCGAGAAGGCGATAATTGACGTTGGCGCAGCCTTAGGCGGTCGCACCATGGCTTTGTTCACCTCCTATAGCCAGTTATCTACAACGGCCGGAGCTATCGAACCGTCTTTGGCGCGAGCTGGAATTGCAGTGCTTGCCCAGACCGAGGGTGTCTCCCGGCAGCAACTTCTAGCCCAATTTAAAAGCCAAGACAGTCACTCTGTATTGCTTGGCACACGTTCCTTTTGGGAAGGGGTCGACATTCCAGGCAGTGCGCTACAGGCGGTGATGATCGTGAAGTTCCCGTTTGATGTTCCTAGCGATCCCATTTTTGCTGCTCGCGCAGAAACCTATGAGAATCCTTTCTTTGAGTACTCGATTCCCGAGGCTGTGTTGCGTTTTCGCCAGGGCTTTGGTCGCCTCATTCGCCGGCAGGATGACGAAGGCGTGGTTGTCGTTCTCGACAAACGCATCCTGACGAAGGGATACGGACAGGCATTTCTCAATGCTCTTCCTGGTTGTACAATCTTGCGGCAGCGGGCCGACCGTGTAGGCGAGCTATCAGCGCGCTGGCTGAATCGTGAGAAGGGGTAGCCAACAAACATCCCCCGTCGCAGGTCAAGGGTATATCAAGCGTATTGCCAGCGTAGTTGAGTGACCCAACGAGCTGTGTTAAGGTCTAAATAGTACGCAATCAGGGTTCCCCGGTCATTTGGTTCCCTCTGCATTAACACTCTGTTTCCAATCCTACAAAAGTGATGAAGAAGTGGCATCCTCTCCTGTTTCTTATATTAACTGCACTAGCTATCCTGGCCTGCAATCTTAGTGTAAGTAATTCTGCCACGCCCAGCAGCTCGCTCATCTCCGTAGATCCAGAAGAGTCAGACTCGGTAAGATCCACATCCGGGCCAGAATCTACCTCTATGTCCGCTCAGGGCGAACCCGTACCGGCGACTATTCCAAAAATAGCTACAATTCACCATTCTCCTTATAGTTCAACAGGAACTGCTAACCAGGCGCCGGCGGTCGCAAGCTCGACAACAGTCGCCCCCATTGTCGCACAACCTCCCCAACCCTCGATTAGCTATTTTCGATCCTCAGACGAGCAAGCCGAACCGGGCGATACTGTCACGGTGGAATGGATGACCAGCAATGCAATCACGGTCACTCTCTGGCATCTGGCGCCAACGGGGCAATTTGGTCGGTATTGGGATGTCCCGAAAAGCGGTTCTTTTGACTATATTATTGATCTTAACGAACGGAATTATTCCAGGTTTGCCTTGTTTGCATCAATCGATGCCGACAATTCAGAGATGGCTACGCTTTCTATATTGCTTAACTGTCCTGATGATTGGTTTTTTAGCCAGGCACCGGATATTTGTCCGGCATTCCAAGCCCTGTCATCCGCTGGAGCGGTACAACAGTTTGAGAGCGGGTTTATGATCTGGATTGAGGAAGAAGAGCATATCTACGTGCTTTTCGACGACAGTGGATCTCCAGGCTGGAATACCTATGTAGATCAGTGGGATCCGAGCGATCCGGATCGGGACCCAACCCTGTTACCGCCTGACGATCTTTACCAGCCAGTCAGAGGTTTCGGCCGGGTCTGGAGAGAGGAACCAGGTGTACGAGATCGGCTAGGTTGGGCTGTCAATGAGGAACAAGGCTACTCGACGATCATACAGCGAACCTCCTATGCCAAGTACAACGAGACTTATATACTTGCACTCGATGGCGGGGTCTGGAGATTGTTGCCTGAGCGAAGCGAGTGGCAAAAGATAACTTCCGAATGAATGAGACACCCGTCAATTTCTAAAGGGAGCGACTAACCAAGCCTGGTTAGGTGGGTTATAATCATCGAAGATGGCGGCCGGAGTCCGGCCGCTTTGTTGTGGAGGTGCTATGCGTAGACGTGTTGTGATAACAGGCTTGGGAACGTGCAATCCATTAGGCAATGACGCTGAAACGACCTGGCAAATGGCCGTTTCAGGGAAGAGTGGGATCGGTCCGATAACCCATTTCGATGCGAGCGAACTTAAGACACGGATTGCCGGAGAGGTAAAAGACTTTGATGCCGAAGCCGCTTTCGGTCGCAAGCGAGCAAGACGAATGGATCGGGTCGCCCATCTTGCGCTTGAAGCAGCCAACCAGGCCGTTGAGAACGCGAATCTAGCAAGTGATGAGATAGACTTGGGTACGGTTGGGGTCGTGCTCGGCGCCGGACTCGGCAACCTGGCCTCGACTATTGAAGGCATCGCGACCTTTAACGAGCGGGGTGCTCGTCGAGTCGGCCCTTTTTTCATACCCATGATGTTGGCCGATTCACCGGCGGCGTTGATCTCGATCACCCACGGATTTCGCGGTCCTAATATGGCTGTTGTTACGGCCTGCGCTGCTGGCGCCAACGCTATAGGCGAGGCAACCAAGATCATTCAACGGGGCGCGGCCGATGTCATGCTCGCCGGCGGTAGTGAAGCCCCTATTTTGCCCGTTGCCATCGCCGGTTTTAATGCGACTGGCGCTCTATCTACGAATAACGTGAATCCTAGCCTGGCTTCAAGACCGTTCGATGCTGAGCGGGATGGTTTCGTTCCTAGTGAAGGGGCTGCCATCCTGGTCCTGGAGGAGTTGGCGCACGCCCAGGCAAGAGAGGCCCGAATCTACGCCGAGTTACTTGGATATGGGACAAGCGCCGATGCCTATCATATCTCCGCTCCCGACGAAAATGGCGCCGGCGCTGTTAAGGCGATCTCGGCCGCGCTCGAGGACGCCAGACTATCGCCAATGGATGTTGGCTACATCAATGCACATGGCACCAGTACAAGGCTCAACGACAAGAGCGAGACGGCAGCGATCAAGAAAGTGTTTGGCGACCTGGCCTACAACATCCCGATAAGTTCCACTAAATCCTGTCATGGACATCTGCTCGGCGCAGGTGGTGCTCTTGAAGCGCTCATATCGGTCAAAGCGCTCAACGCGAGCATGATCCCACCCACAATAAATTATTCGAATCAAGATCCAGAGTGCGATCTTGATTATGTTCCCAACCACTACCGGGAAGAGGTTTTCGACGTTCTACTATCCAACAGCTTCGGATTTGGAGGTCATAACGCGGCCTTAATAATAGGAAAATACCGAGCTAACGGCCTGCGATAATTCGATCGATTGGCGGGTGAACCTGCTTTGCTCCCGTTATTACTCTGCTCGTCCCCTACTGCTCATCAGATGCCGGTGGCTCCGTTTTCGCCATCTCCGTAATATCTATCCTGGGTGGACCAAGTTTCGTTTCGAGTTGGCGTTCCGTACCTTTCATGCTTTCGTTAACATGAGGGTAGGCAAGCCACACGAGCGCCAGGCCAAACCAGGCCCCGGTAAATGCACGGAGAAACGGTGTGCTTTCACGAAGCGGGATTATGCCCTGGATAGTCGCCGCTATGCCCGTGGCCGCCGATCCATCTGCGGGGGCACTCCAATAGCTAAATAACTGGCTAAATCCGTCTATGGCGATAGGTCCCAGTCCGATGATGATGAAAAGTAATAAGGGAAGAGGCCGGACATTAACCCGGTTTCGAAGCATCGCGAAAACCAATCCCCCAACCAGCACGAAGAAGTATATACCGATGTCTCTCTCGCAAAGGGCCATCTTGTATCCCAGTTGTTCATCACCTAGATAGCGACGCGCTGCGGTAAAGAAAGTTGGCCAGTTGTCAGTGGTAACACCTTGGAATTCTTCGATGTCTCCGATATAAGCTTCTATTGGTACCAAATCGGTACCCGCGATTTCGCGAGGGTAGGCATACTGATCGCCAAAGAGAAAGAATGATCGCTGGCTCATCTGATGGCACAGGGGCGAATACATTGTATAGATCACGCGAGCTGGAGATTCCAAACCGGCGTTCATGAGAACTGGGGCCAGTATGGGCAAGCCAACGTATATCAAGGCAATCGTGTTAAAGACAGCCAGCCAATGTTTGCTCAGCCAATATACTGAGCGATCAATACCAACGACTACTGTTCTCTTTTTACCTGTTACTGGTTTCTTGTTTGCAGCCATGCTGCCTAAACCTTAGCCATTATCCGCAGTCATTTCGTCCAGGTAGCCCTCGATCTGATCTAGCGTCAGTGGTCCCCTATGAATGCCGCTCACCAGACCGTCTTGGTCTATGAAGTAAGTCGTAGGAAGAACACTGTAACTACCGTAAGACGTGGCAATGGCGCTTCCGTCGTCAAGCAGGGGCGTGAACGAGAGATCCATCTCGTCATAGAAGAACTCACGCGCTCGATCAAGCGGTTCATCCTGGTCAAGGGCGAGAATCACCAGCCCATCCTCCTGGTATTTTTCATGGGCGGTTTGGAGCTCAGGCATTTCAATACGGCAGGGTGCGCACCAGGTAGCCCAGAAATTTACTATAACAGGTTGGCCGCGATGGTCGCTCAATCTCACCAGGTTCCCATCAAAGTCGTAGAGCGCGAAATCGTAAGCGACGTCTCCTTCGGAAAGGATTCCAGTCCCGACACCCGCTCCGGCGATCTGAGCTCCTCCTGCCCCTAAGGCCGGAAGCGCGCCTGCCTGGTCCAGTACCGATTCGCCTGTTTGTGAACCATTATTGTCCTGACCAGATTGCCTATCGAAAAGATCGCCGCCGAAGAACAGCAACCCCAGTGCCGCACCGATAAGTAAAAATCCGATGAAGACGACGATCAGATTTCGTCCTTCTTTCGATCCTTTCATAACGGCGTCGTGATTCTGTTCCGCGGACACATCCTCGCTCATGATTCTCATCTAATTGAACATGGTCACAATTTTATCTTCGATGTCCGCAAACCAGATAGCCAGATCGACAGGGATAACTGTGTTAAAGGTAGCCAAGGTTCCGTTTACCATAAGGATGCCCATGAGAATGAAAAGTACGCCGCTAAAAAGCTGGGTTGTATGTAAGTGCACCGGGACGATCCGTTGTTTTCCAGGACTTGTATAGACCCAAAGTACAACCCCTAAGATGGCTAGCGCCAATAGCCCGTATCGATGGACGGCTGTAAACTCCTGGTCCCCAAAGTAAGCGAAATTGTCAAAGGCATACTGCCCTACACCAACCAATATCAACCAGATAGCCAGAGCCCATACGAGGCCGATAATCAGGGCGTGCGCCGACACGTTCCAGCCTTTGCCTCGAAGAGCTCGCCAGAGCATGCTCTGCCGGCTAGCTCGACCAAAAAATGTCGACACGATGATCAAAGGAAGTCCCAGCCCGAGGGCATAGATGAATAGCAACATCATTCCTCGCGAGACCGAAGCTGTGGTTCCAGCCATTGCCAGAACGATGCCTAGAATAGGCCCGATGCAGCTTGTCCATCCGACGGCGAAGGTCATGCCGAAAAGATAGGATCCGCCGAGACCTGTGTTGCGGATCTTCTCCTCCTGCTCTTGCTGCATGCCACTGAAGCCTCTGCCAAGAAGGCTCATCACGCCAAAGATAATGATTAGCGAACCCGCGATTAACATGATGAGTGATTGGTTCTGTCGCATTATTCGGCCGACGACGGAAGCACCGGCGCCCATAATGCTAAAAATAGTGGCCAATCCAAGCATGAATACGATTGTATTTATGGCTATATGTCTTCGGCCGCTTTGAAAGGCAAAAGCGAAATAGGCCGGCAGTATCGGGAGCGTGCAGGGCGAAGCAAAGCTCAACATGCCACCAAGTAAGGCCAGTACCGCCAAGATGGTGAATGGCTGATTGGCTAGGGGATTGAACACAGGTTCCTGGGAAGTAGACTGGGTCACAGTGCCGGCAATGAGGAATACCAGCACCAGGGCAGCAACGCCCAGGACAATCATTTGCAATGGTGATAGAGAGCGTATACGCCCGCTAACAATTCCCAATGGATTCCACCTCTACTGATATAGTTCTCAAGTCGCAAACACAATAGTCTGTCGACCTGCTAGCATAATTTACCAGAGAGACAATAAAAGTACGTAAAGTTTCTTACTCCTCGTATTGTTCTTCATCCTCTCTTAAGAGTTGGGCCATTAGCTTAACATCATCTCTAACGTTTTTCTGGCGGTTGGCGAGCAGGAGTAGATAGACCATAACCACCAGCCACATGGCGATGTAGCCCAAGACCAAGAAGTTGTTGTATTTGTTGACGTCGATTTGCAATAATGATTCCTGCACGGTGTTTAATAGAAATAATATCTGTTCCATCGATTATCCTCCCTGATCTACTCTTCCAGTCGAGCCATCACGCGCAATTTCAACTCGGCCGCCTGGTCTATTATCCGCTGAAGCTTTAGCCGGTTCGCAAGCCAGGCCAGGTAGAGCAGCGAAAAGGAAATTACAGATGCTGTTAGGGTTATGCCCATTTTGGCCGAGTCGAGCCCGCGCGCGATCTCCTGCAGACCTTCGTCGGCGCCCTGAGCTGCTTCCGTGGCTCCGCCAAATACGACTGGATGGATATCTCGCAATAGGCGGATGCTAATATAAGTCATGATAACGGTTACGAAGGCGATAATGACGTATACGGCCGCGTATCGTTTTTTCCGTTCATCGTCGTCGACCGCCCCACGCAACATGAAATAGGCCATGTAAACGAGCCATAATACAGTGATTGAAGTAAGCCGGGGCGTCCAGATCCACCAAGTACCCCAGGCCGGGCGTCCCCACACCGAACCGGCTATTATTGTCATTGTGGTGAAGATGATCCCGATCTCCACAGAAGCCAGGGAGATAGTATCCTTGATCTCCACTGGACGCCGCAAGTAACTGATCCCAGCTATCAAGGCCACAAGAAATGTGATTGCCGCGACCCAGGCCGAGCCTACATGAAAATAGAAAATACGCTGAACATTGCCCATGGTGAGTTCGATCGGTGCAAAAAAGAACACCATAAACAGGGAGATTACGATCGTGATCGCCGCCGCCCAATTAAGCGCTGTGCCCGCGTTTTCTAATCTCTTTACCATAGCATCCTCCTATCGGAACAAGGTTGTGCTTATCAGTGGTGAATAAACTGCCCAATTATCGGCTATTCTGGTGGAGCGACCCGGCTCGCGCAGAATTAATTCGTTTCTGACTGCTTCAGAGCCTGGCCATGTCATTTGCCGTCAGTCATCATCCGTCACCATTATTATCCAGCTATTCTATTCCTCGACCACGTAATGATAAATAAGAAAACCGGTTATCAACATCATGACGTCATAGGCGATGACCAAAGCTATCGAAAACTGTATCTCGCTCCAGGCAGGTAAGTCTGCCCGGATCAAGGCCGCAGTTGCTGTCGATGCCGCCAAAACAACGGGTAAGGCGAGAGGTAGCAGAAGAACAGGCAGAAGCACCTCGCGCAATCGTGTCTGGGATGACATGGAGCTGACGATTACTCCCGCAGCCACGTAACCGATAGTTCCCAGAAACAGTACGGCCAATACCTGTGGTCTATAGAAAGGTTGGTCGAAAAAAGCAACAAAGATGGGAATGAGAACCGCTTCTACGACAACTGTGAACATGGTTACGCTGATGACTTTTCCCAGGTAGATGGCTCCCCGATCGATAGGGGCAACCAAGATAGCGTCTAAGCTGCGGCTTTCTTGTTCCGATGAAAATGATCGATTCAGTCCAAGAGTCCCCGCCAGCAAGATCGTAGCCCAGAGAAATCCCATCGAAGCGTCACGAGCCAGACTAGAACCTGGGCTGAGCGTGGCGGCGCCTAAGGCGAAGTTGAAAACGATGACGATTGTAAGTGAAAATACCAGCATTACGCTGATTATTTGCCCGGTATGGCGCTCAATGGTCAGATCCTTCCACACAACCGTCCAGACGGACGACCAGAATCCCGGCGTCTCGAGGTTCACGCTCTGCCCGACACCCTGCTCTTTATTGGCGGGACTCAAAGAATCGTCTTGTCCGGTTGTCACGTTGTTACCCTTGTGCGCACCTTCTGCCATCCATCAGGCAATCTTCTCACTCTTTGACCGTCGTTTTTTGCGCTTGCGTCCTCGGGTCGCATCAGAATAAAGTTGGAGAAATTCACCCGGTTTAATAGATTCTCTGTCGACGATGTGAGCGATCTTGCCCCGGCTCAGAATAGCTATCCTGTGGCAAAGATTGAGCCCACGAGCAAGGTCATGCGTAATCATGAAAATCGTGCGTCCCTTCTCAGACTCCGTCTGGAGCAGATAATCAAGCAACTGGGTCGCATCCTGATCGAGACCGGTATAAGGCTCGTCAAAGAGCAGAACATCTGGCTCATGAATTGTAGCCCGGGCCAGTGTCAGTCTTTGAACCATCCCTCTGGAGAAACTCCTGACAGGATCGCGTTGTCTGGCTGCCAAACCGACTGTTCGCAACGCTTCCATAACTCGCTCTTCGCCGTCATCAAGCTGATAAAGGCGAGCAAAAAACATGAGGTTTTCCGCTGCTGTTAAATCACCATAGAGCATCGAATAGTGCGAGACCAGGCCAATATGCCTTCGAATCTTGTCAGCGTGGTCAGGTAAGGGCCATCCACCAATCTGCACACTGCCGTCGTTCTGCCTTTGCAATGTGGCGACGATGCGCATCATCGTCGTCTTGCCGGCTCCATTTGGGCCGACCAATGTTAGGAACTCGCCCGGCTGAACATGCAGGTCGACACCTCGCAGTACAGCGTTCGTTCCATAATTCTTAACCAACCCTTCTATTCTGATCATGTTCGTGTAGATTCCTGATGAACGTCGCGAAGGCCTACCAGCGCTGGTCGCTCTTTAGGTCGCCAGATTGTATCTCTAGAGAGTAGCCAATAATGCAAGAAATTGGTAACTAAGAACCCTGCTCCTCTTCCCAGACGGCTACTAAATTCGCCTTCAATTGCTCTCGTTCGCGTTGGTATGTATTGTCTCCAATGAGCCCGGCTTCAAAATCATCATCCAAGTCGGCGATCGCCTGAAGCAGCTCATCTCGGTCACTTCCCAGCGGAATAGCTCTTTCCGCCGGTACATTTTGCCATCTGCGGATAAAAACTACGGCAATGCCTGCGACCAGAATCGCCACTCCGATGCCGACGAATAGCTCAAGCCGACTGTCTACAACCGTTGAACCGACTGAAGATTCGATTAGCTCCGGTTCTCCTTCCAAGGAGAGTGTGAGAACGCTTCCGGCCGGGATGTCACTCTTCCCGAAGTTGGAGACATTTGTGCTCCCCATGGCGAGCTGACCCATGTCAGCCCAATCCTGTGCATCAACCAGGGTAACACCGGTATCGGGTAAAGCCAGGTTGACCGCAGAAGCCGAATACAGAATCGGATGCGATATTGTCGCCTCGTCGTCGTAGGGCAACGCGTAACTGACCAGGATTACGAGAGTTCCTGGTCCAGGCCTAAGCGGGAAACTATCCGCCCAACCTCTCCCGGTAAAGACAAATTCGTTGGCCGGGACGAAGTTATCCATGGAACCGAAAGCCCGTTGAATGGAAATCTCTTGAGCGTCATCCGGGAGTAAAATCTCGAAGGTGCCTTGGTCAGGATCTCCCGATTCGCCCACGAAAACGGTGTTGCTGTTGTTATTTACAACATACAATTCGTTCACACCGACGGCGCCTTCAAAGAAGCTAATTATCTGGTGCAGCCGTTCGATTTCAACGACTGATGAATCTGTCGAGGTTTCAAAAACAGTTATCGGTAAGTCGAGCGCTGGATCTGTGGGTGTAAGCCCGCCAAAATCACTACCATACTCTACACCATCATGTACCAAGGACACGCGATAGAACTGGTCTAGAGGTAGATCGCTGAGTTCAAATTCAAAAGTTCCGTCATCGCTAAGCGTGGTCGTTAGGGCCATGGTTTCAACTAAATCTTGACTGTAGGCCTTGAGCTCAGCTACCGTACCTTCCTCAAGGTATGGTTCGCCTGTTGTTCCGTTGATTACGGCGCCGGCAACGAAAGCTGACTCCAACGGCTTAAACGGGGCTCCCGCGTCAAAATAGCTGTAGCTAAATGTTCTAATGTAATCGACAACTGACCAGAGTTCATCATCGGTCATGTCGTCACCGTCAACATCGATTTCGTGATATGTGATTTGCGTTGGGTCTTTCAGTATCTCAAAAACATCTTGATTACTGATATTACTCCAATAACTTAGGTCGCTAAGATCTCCAGGATTGTCCTCCAGTTCGCCAGCGCGAACGCCGTCCCCTTTTCCACCTCCACCATGACAGGTCAGGCAATTCTCATCGTAAAGAGATTGCCCGGTCTGGACTGAATCCTGGGGCGTCCCCATACTATAGATATAGGCGATGACGTCCCATCGCTGCTCCTCAGGAAGCGGATCGATGTTATCTGTCCCCACACCAAATGGGGGCATTAGATTCTCGATACGACCTTCAGTAATCACTTGAAACATCTCGGAAGGATTAGTGCTGCGAATGAATTCAGTGCCCGCTAATGCAGTTGGTACATTCTGGCCCAGTTGGCTAACCGCCTCACCATCGCCCATGGCCATGATTCCGTGGCAGGCCAGACAGTTGTCCCCATAAACCGTTCGACCTGTAAGCGCATCAGGCGGCACACTAGGCGTATTTATGGACTGGGCCACGACAGCTGCCGCTGAAGACAACATTAGGAATACCGTTATGGCCATATAGGACGAACGATGACGACCCAGGCGCCGGAGCGCCTTGGCTGAAAGGAAATTGCGCTGACAGATTTTCATGTGTGTTGGGGTACTTTTATTTGGTGACCACAGCTAACGCAGAACTTGTCTTCAGAATCGATTCCGTGACCACATTTGGAACAGAATTTTTTCTCGCCGTTGGAAGCGCCCTGCTCAGCAGCGCTAGCTTCGATTTTCTCAGCTATGATTGGAGTGGGTGCCCTGTGGGATTGACGTAGACGGGCAACTGCAGCCTCGATCTCTCCATCCGTATCGGCCGCCGGAACTGCGGCTAAATCGATTTCGGTGGGGAGTTCCTCAACGGAGAGGGCCAGGCCTTCGATTTCATCCATATGCATAAGGATGTCTTTTGTCTCGGTCATTAGCCTCGCGCGTTGTCGCTGGTAATCTCCCTCCGGGATCTTCCCTGTTTCGTAGTCGAAATCCAAGGTATGGATTTGGGCCAGATAAGCATCCTTTAGGGCCAGGAGGTCGCCGTACTCTGTAGATTTGCGACCTCGGGCAACGTCGGAGGCTAAGATGGGACGCAGAACATATAGACCAACAAGAACGAACAGTGCCAAACCAAGAAAAATGGAGCCGAATGTCATGGTTATTCCTTAGCCACTCTGCGACCATTCGGCCGCCAGCATGTCATCTATCAGGCTCCTTACCATCCCTTCGTCGACAGCACTGAGATGAACGTAACGCACGTCTCCATTCTTATCGATGAAGAACGTCTCTGGAACCCCTGTAATATCATATTTGCTACTGATGGCCGTCTTAAGATCGGGCGCGTTTGGGTATGTAATGCCGTATTTTTCCAGGTATGCCAGCGAATTTGGTTCGACGTCAACGTAGGCGATGCCCAGAAAAACGACACCTTGGTCCCTGTATTCGTGCCACAGATTCTCTAGCAACTCTGCCTCGCGGATGCACTCGACGCACCACGAAGCCCAGAAATTGAGCACCACCGGATGGCCCTGGAGGTCCGATAAATTAGCAACTGGTGCGTTCTGCCATTCGTAACCTTCAAAGAACTTCATCTCGAAATCCGGGGCGACCCCATCGGGTCGATCGACTCTGGAATTAAACATTCCCAGGGCAAGAATCACCAAGAATATAATTACGACGGCGATGATCACGATGATGCCTAGATGGTTTCTTATGGATACTTTCGGCGTTGTAACTGAAGATTCGATCGTTTCAGTCATAGTCACATGTCTCTAAGTTCTTTTTCGATGCGTTCGGTATACGGGTCTTGATCGGGCTCAGAATCGGCCTGCTGAGAGGCTATCAGATTAGAATCGACCGCGACCGAAGCTGGGGAAACAGCAGCGGAGGATCTTATTTTCCGAAGGTAGAACACGAAAATTACGATCGCGGCCGGGACGACGATGATCGGAAATAGCCACACCAACAGAGTAAAACCTTTCGCGGGCGGTTCGGCCAGAGCTCGGACACCATATTGCTCGGCAAAATAATCCTTGATCTGTTCCTCACTCTGACCCTCGGCCAACTTGACCCGGATGACTTCACGCCAGTCAGCACAGGCCTGGGTTTCACAGACAGCTAATGGTGTGCTCGCGCAGACGGGACAGAATAAGTCCCTGGCGATGACGTTAACCTCGTCATCTGTGACCGTTTGTCCTGGTGTTTGAGCGAGCAGGGGAAAAACTGGTATTAACAGGCCAGCAAGAATCAACAGGAACATTAATATCTGCATACCGCCAATGGTCTGCCTTTGGCCTATTGACCTTGGGTTGCCCTGGACGTGCAAAGGTGCTCTTCGGCCGAACATGAATCCTAATCTCCTGAAGCGCCGCCTACAGCCAGTCGACCTCTCGTTTTGGAAACAGCAGCGATCTTTTGGTCGACTGCATCAGGCCAGGCAGCTACTATAGTACCGAAGATGAAGACGAAAGCTCCAGCCCAGACCCAATTGATTAGCGGGTTCAGATAGGCCCTGAAGGTCGCTGAATTCTCAGACATCCCTTCCCAATTTATGAGCAAGACGTAGAAGTCCTCGGTGACCGTCATTCGCACGGCGGGGATGGACATGTTCTCTCCGGTTCGGCTGAAGAATTGTGTGTGTGGATACAATGTTCGTACAAGTTTATCATTCCGATAAACGTCCACAGTAGCCTCGGTAATCTGCATGTCGTCAACGCCCTGACGCTGTTCAATGCCTCTAAAAGTCATCGTATAATCGCCGAGCGACAGCGACTCATCGCGCGATAGTCGCACCTGTGTCTCCTGTTGATAAAGCTCGGTGCTAATAATACCCATAGCCATCACCAAAACACCCAGGTGGATGATGTAGCCGCCATACCTGCGACGGTTCCGGGAAATGAGTGCTGATAGGGCTGAAAATGGGTTTTCTCCTTTGCTACGCACTCGGGCATTCATGGCCCTACCGTATTCCAAGAAGGTGATAAAGGCCGAGAAGCTGATGATCCAAAATCCGACTAAAGCTATCCAATTTCGGACTCCCAGGATAAACAAGACTATATCGAGCAATGTGGCGGCTACGGCCGGCCCAAGGGTCATTCTTCCCAAGCGCCGGAGACTGGTCCGGTACCACATAGTAAGAGGAGCAATGCCCATCAACAGTAATAGAAGGGCAAACAGGGGGGCGTTCGCTTTCTCATAGTAAGGAATTCCGAGGGTCACTTTCTGCCCCGTGAATAGCTCGGCCGGTACAGTGAAATAGGTTCCAAAAAAGATGACGGCCGTAATAAGCAAGAAGAGGACATTGTTAAGTAAGAAGGCAACTTCCCTGGATAGAAACGAAACTATTCGATTTTCAGACTTCAGTTGATCACGGCGGACAACCATTACAACAAATGAGAATATGAACATGAATCCAAGGAAAGCCAACAGTAGCCATCCGATATTTGATTGGGCAAAGGCGTGAACTGAGGATACAAGCCCACCGCGAACGTTCAGAGTCCCGAGAACGACCAAAAGGTAGGTGATAACGATCAAACTAACGGTCCAAACCTTAAACATCCCCCGTTTCTCTTGAATCATCACAGAATGGAGAAATGCCGTTCCAGTTAACCAGGGCAGGAGAGAGGAGTTCTCTACCGCATCCCAGGCCCAATAACCTCCCCAACCCAGGACATCGTATGCCCACCTTCCGCCCAAGATCACGCCCAGACCGAGGAACAGCCAGGCGACTAGCGTCCATTTGCGCGTTGTACGAATCCAGCCGTCATTAAACTTGCCAGCCATTAGAGCAGCCATGGCGAAAACGAAGGGGATGGTAAATCCAATATACCCAAGATAGAGCATTGGTGGATGGATAATCATTGCCGGGTGGCGCAACAGTGCTCTGAGCCCTTGACCGTCGTCCGGGACGATTCCCGGCCTGTTGAAGATATTCTTGACGTAGGTAACCGGTGCATTTACGAGCAATTCCAGTCCGGTTCCCTCAGGCGCGGCTGCGCCAATTCGTTCGAAGGGATTTTCCATCAGAACAGTCAGGCCCAGGAAAAAGATCAGCGAAAAGCTGCCGACGACGATCGCGTAGGGCATGATTGCTCGTTCATTATCCCAGTTACGAGCCATGGCCGCGGCCGTGAATCCAGCCAGTATGAGGTTAAAAAATAGGATGGATCCCCTTTGACCGCCCCAAAGTGCAGCGACCTTCAGGTAGGTTGGCATGTCGCGACTTGAAACTTCCCAAACATATTTTACTGAAAAATCAGCGGTCAGAATCAGGTAGACAAGCAGGCCACAGGCGATGAGGATGAGGGGGAAAATAATCAAGATCGCGTTTCGACCACTTTCAACCCAGCGAGGTTGTTTGTTTAGTATACCATAAGCAGCGGCAATTAAAGCGAACAACGACGCCAGAAAAGCGATCAGGATAGCCGCATAACCCAGGTCAGCTAACATATCATTACTCCATCAGAGATTTGAGAACAGGGTTTAGCGTTCGGGGAGATAGTTTGGTTGCCAGCTCTCCAGCGAACCCTGTCTAACCAACTCGGGAGATCCCTAGCTAGCTTGGCCTGGATCAGCTTCTTCATAGCGCGTCGGGCATTTGAGAAGCAGACCTTTCGGGTTGGATATGAATACACCGTTCTCGACGTGGCCTTCAACCAGTGCCTGTGCCTCGTGTTGCAAGAGGTCAGGAATTGGCTCATTCATGACCAAAACAGGCAGAATCTGGCCTGACGGATTGGCGAGATCATCAGTGATATCGAATTCCAATTTCGAGGTCGTGTCGTCAACCTGTGTATACAGGATCGACTCTCCGATTACCCATCCGGACACGCGCAAGTCGCGGCCGATCATATCGCTTTGCTGGCTATAGTATTCATCAACTGTGACATACAACTGAGTGTTTCCGCTTATGGCGTTGACAACCAGGAAGATAACCGCGGCAGCCATCAATACACCGCCGACGATGAACTTCAACCGGTTGCTTTTTGGTTTGGTAGATTCGGATTCTTCAGTTGTCCATGTTGCTTGAGCCATTAGTTAACTCCTTCGTCATGGTCCCTGGATAGCGGCTTCTGGCGGCTAGTCGGTTGCTAGCATATCGACCACCAGGCCTCTAAATTTAAATATGTAATCTTGTCCAGAGTGTGCAACGGGTTCGACAGGGTTTACTTCTTCAGCAGACACCTTAATGGCTGTCTGACATTACAGGTCGTCCTCTGTTGCCAAAAGTAACGTTTATCGTTTGGAGATAATTTTAGTGAACGCCTGGCGATTCAAACAGTGACAAACCTCAACAATTCTATGACGAATGTCACAAATTATCACCTGTACTTATAATAGGTGTGCGAAACCGAAAGCTTGAATTATACAAGCTAGTCGAGTGTATCATCTTCAAAAAAATCATCGTCGACCGTTGTGGCCAGAATAGCCTTAGCTTCCTCCGCAAAGTCATCGGGAACCACGACATGACCGGTTCCGAGCAACCCAACGGTTAAGCCGAATGCCTGACCGGCGCCTTCTTGCCAGGCTCGCGCAGGTATTCCTTCGACTATAAGGCGATTGGCGATGATTTCTGCCGCTGCCAGGCCCGGGGCTTTGGCTACGACCGTCCACTTGGTCTCTCTATTTCCAGTCGGCGACGCCATCTGAGCTTCGGCTTCAGCCGTATCTTCGGTTTCGTCGTCATCCAACGGAGTTGAACCTGTTGCCAATGTCTTCATGCTGACCTTAACTGCTTCTCACCAATAATGAGCTAACGATTATACCGTCAAACAGAATCCGAAGAAAACACGACATGCGCTTGGCCACAGAACGGACCACATTCCCCGACTGAGGTCGCGATAAAATGAGGAGCCCATTAGGCCGGATGCCCTCATCGCTTACGATCAATCTGCAATAACGCCCGGTGACTCTATCGTGCTAGATCTGGTTGTCGAGAATTAGGGTCATGGTCCGAGACGGTATCGAATATTGAATATCGTGAGTGTCAGGATTCTAAAACGATCCTTTCTAAAGCGCAGCGTGGTCAAGATAAGAGGTTTGATATTGTCAGTTATGGGGCTACAGCAGATAATGCATGGGTGCCATTCAATAGTCTTTTGACTAAGATCTTAATTGGAATCGACCGAACTATGCCTTATCTTGGCCTCGAGGAGGCTGATATTTTGCCGAATTGGGACGCGCAGACTCCACTTACGTGAGAGCCCAGATTCGCAATTTTGCTCGCAGCATGTGATGCAAACTTAAACCTCCAATTAATCGGATGTGTGTGCTAGTCATGCTTCTATTCGTCTGGCCCTCCTGTACGGGTTGTTGAACGATTCGTTTCAGTTACCGTAAACATAGGATTGGAGCTGAAGATATGCTAGATTTGGCAAAATGTTAAGAGAGCCAGCGCCTAATCTGCTCCTTCGGTTAACCGAAAGGCCCTTCAATCTCTTAGTTTATGCGGTCTTCCTTATAGTCGCCATCTGGTTCGTGGTGCGGATTGCCGTACCGTTCGGTGGTCGCTTGACCCAAGGATTTGCCTTTTACAGTGCCTCCCGGCTCCTGTATTCCGGCGATTACTCTGATCGAGTGTACGAACGAGAATTCTTCCAAGCGCTGGTACTCGCTGATAGCTTCGGAGAGGCAGAGGATATCTGGGGCAATCCTCCGCCAAACATCTTGATGCTGTTGCCCTTGGCAGGCCTACCCATCCGAACTGCCAGGGTTGTTTGGACAGCTCTAAATATTGTCTTCCTGATTTGTGCCCTGTCTTTATTGATTTGGACCTTCGCTCCCAGAGCTCCTCTGGTTTTATGGCTTTTAATATTCAGCGTAGCCCTTCTTTTTCGACCAGTCATCTCCAATTTTGTTTTTGGGCAGGCCTATATTTTAATGTTCCTGCTTCTTGTCTTAGCGGTGATTGGAATCCAGCGGCAGGGTAATGTGATCGGCGGACTGAGCCTGGGGCTAGCCCTATCCTTGAAGCTGGTTGGTTGGCCACTGACATTATTACTGATTTGGCTTCGCCGGTGGCGCTATCTAGCCGTCTACGCGCTGACGGTCATATTTATCGCTCTGGCTTCGCTTCCCATATTCGGCTTCTCCTCTTGGCAGGCCTTTATGCATCTTTAATCAAGATGACCAACAGTCCTTTGATCTGTGTAACCGCATATCAGACTACCCGAAGTTGGCTCTGCCACGTGCTTGCCCCCGACATCCTATGGCAAAATGCTGAAACACTGTCCTTGCCGTGGTTTGCCCCGTTGCTGTTGATCGTGGCTGGGGCGGTAGCATTGGTACTCTCATTAGCTTTGGTCAACCAGGAGCCTATGGCAGCGGCAGCAGCCCTGATCGCCTGGGGGGTTTTATTTGCACCCCTCGGAGAGGAATATCATCATGTTGTTATGTTGGTACCGATTATCTGGCTGATTGGATCTTGGTGGTCAGGCTATCCTATAGCCTGGGTGAGCCTTGTCTTTGTGATGATCGCTCTGATCTTGTACATCGTTCCTTTCCCACTTAACCATCCAAGGCTTCAGCAGGGCTGGCTAGCGCTTTTAGCTTATCCGCGATTGTACGCTGCCTGGCTTGTCTGGCTTTCCCTTATTCTGTTGTCAAAATGGCCATACAGAGCCGGGCCTGTACGCCAGCAAGAGCAGCTATGAAAATAGTAAAGGTCAGGAGTCGCTGGCTACCCGCCTAGAAGTCGCTGGTTACCCGCCTAGAATTAGAAGCGTCCCAAACCGTCCTGTTTTCCCCTTGTCGGCTCGATGAGAGAAAAAGAGGTCGGACCGGCAAGACGTACAAAGCCCAGCCATCTCCACCTCCGGCACTCCCGCATCAATTAAACGCCGCCGGTTGGCTTCGGGCAGATCGAATAATAGCCGTTCTTCGGTATCATCAACCCACTCTTCATCAGAGCAACAGTTCTTCTGCCCCTTCAAAGCTATCGTGTACGGCTGTTATCACTGATTGGCCGACCTGGTAACAACAGGGGCCTATTGTTGGACCAATGGCTGCGATGATCGCCGATGGTTCACTGCCAAAAGCCTCGCTCATGGCCTTGACCAACGCACCTGGAAGATCCCTTACCGCTCCTTTCCATCCTGCGTGACCAAGCCCAATGGCGTTATGGTCAGGATCGTGGAGAAGAACCGGCGCGCAGTCGGCATAATTCATCGTTAATCCGCAACCAGACTCGTTGGTAACCAGGCCGTCTACAGGTCCGACATATTCGCCATATTGATGAGGAGTCACGCGAGCAACATCAGCACCGTGATTTAAGAATGCGTGTACCAGCGTGTCATTCCTTCGCCCGTGAGTGCGATAAGCTCGCGACCGGTTCTCGAAGACATTTGCCGAATCATCACGTACGGACACACTCAGGTTGAGCGACTTAAAGGGCGCAGGGCTTATCCCACCCAGTCGGGTGAAGACAGCCTGCCGAATCCGGCCCTTGTTCGGAAAGCTTTCAAATCGTAGAAGGGGTAGATCCTCTATGTGCTGGATGTTCATCTTACTGCGTTTACGTTCGTAGGAATGGAATTGCCGGAGCTTATCGAATCTTGCTTCGGCTGATTTGAATCAGAGCAATCTTACGCCAGGCCTTTATGATTGACAAAATTTTTATACTTCTGTCAAACTCCGGACGAGGCTCGTATCCAGCATGATCCCAACTGAACAAGAAGGTACCCATGGGGATGGAGATGTCCTCAGCCAGAAAGCCCTGTCGATGGAGCAGGCCATACATGACCTGGTCATACATGACCTTCGTGATACTGCACACAAGATGCTTCCATGCTATAATCGTTTTCCCAGGAAAAATTGATCTATGACCAAGAAGAAGAGCAGCAGTACCCGATCTTCGTCTCGGAAGCGATCATCGAGTCGATCCCGCCGACGGTCGTCTAGCAGCAAACTGTCACTAATCAGCTTCAGCCTGAACGCACAGCAAAGGGCGCTGATTGCTGGCATCATCCTGATTTTCTTTACCCTAATCATAATACTTAGCCTCTTGTCCCCGAATCAGGGGAGATTCACCCAAGCGCTCGAACGATGGATGTGGCAGCTGTTTGGCTGGGGAGGGGTGATTGTACCGATTACCACCGGCGCACTGGGCTTCTATCTGGTTCTTTGGGGAATGGAGCAACCGCCCGATCTGCCCAATCTGCGTTTGATTGGAATTCTCCTCCTATTTGTGTCCGTCCTATCATTTGCTACGCTTGCGGTGTTGACCTGGAATAGTGAGCTAAATGATGTCACCTCTATAGCCAAGGCTGGTGAGGGAGGTGGGTATATTGGCGGGGCGGTGGTCTGGGGGTTAACTCAGGGTGTTGGCCGTCTTGGTTCCGTGTTCGTGCTATTGGTCACGGGCATTATTGCAGCAATTCTCGTATCAGGAATTAGCCGTGCCGACGCTGGCCTGTTTGTTCGCGAACTTTTTAGCCGCCCACAGAGGGCTGACGAGCGTGAGATTCCTATCAACACCCCTAGAACCAGCACAAGATCAACCACGAACGAGCCTACCACGCAACCTGAACTGATCACTATCGAGCCGGCAACGTCGACCACAAAAGGGCAAGCGGCTCCAAAGACAGCCCGGAAACAGACCTCAAGGCGAAAACCCGCCGACACGGTCAGTGTTCCAGTCCCCGCCAGTTCGAAGACAGATCAAGGCGCCGAAGCTATTCCGGCCCTTTCTGGCCAGGACGTGGTCGGTACATGGGATCTTCCGGCGATACCTGATTTATTGGAGAGCGGTGATAATCTGGACATAAGCGACGTACAGATCAGAGAGCAAGTTGAGATCATCGAACACACCTTGGAGAGCTTTGGCGCACCGGCTACAGTTGTGGAGATCAACCGGGGGCCAACAATTACCCAATATGGCGTCGAACCAAGCTTCATCGAGCAGCGGAGTGGCAAGCGGACCAAAGTCAAGGTAGGCAAGATTGCGGGCCTCGCAGACGATCTCACTCTCGCGCTGGCTGCACGGTCAATTCGTATCCAGGCACCGGTGCCTGGTAAAGGGTATGTTGGTATCGAGGTGCCCAATTCGGAGAAGGCGCTCGTTTCCTTACGTGACGTGATGGAATCGGAAGAGTTTCAAAGGATCAACTCTCCACTGCGTATTGGATTGGGTCAAAACGTGGCCGGCCAACCGATAGCCGCGGACCTGGCTCAAATGCCACACTTGCTCATCGCCGGAACGACAGGTTCGGGTAAATCGGTTTGTGTGAACAGCATTGTGGCTTGCTTGCTGCTTCAAAACACACCGGACACATTGAAGTTTGTGATGGTGGACCCGAAACGCGTCGAGCTAACAAGTTACAATGCTATTCCACATTTGGTGGCGCCGGTGGTTGTCGATACGGATCGCGTGGTTGGCACACTCAAGTGGGCAATGCGCGAAATGGATAACCGCTACAAGCGTTTAGCAGACCTGGGTGTACGAAACATCGTCGAATATAACCGGCGCGTTGGATCCAACGGGGAAGATGGCGTCGAGAAGATGCCTTTTATCGTCTTCGTCATTGACGAGCTGGCAGATCTTATGATGCTTTCTCCAGAAGAAACCGAGAAAGGCATTACCCGCCTGGCTCAACTGGCCAGGGCGACAGGCATCCATATGATCATCGCAACCCAACGCCCATCGGTTGATGTGGTGACAGGGTTGATCAAGGCTAATTTCCCCGCCAGAATAGCATTTGCCGTGGCGTCGGGAACGGACAGCCGGGTGATCCTGGATACCACAGGGGCCGAACGACTGCTGGGGCAGGGAGACATGCTTTTCCAAAGCCCGGATGCAGCTGCCGCGATTCGTATGCAGGGATGTTTTGTGAGCCCTCAGGAACTCCAAAACATCATCGAGTATTGGCGAGGAGCCAGACGATTTAACCGGATTAAGGCGGAACCTGAACCCGGTTCCGAAACCGCTGCAGAGACAGCGCAGGAAACTGTTGCGGAACCGGACACCACCCAACAACCTTATGGGAAGAGATGCGTGACGAAGAGGAGGTGGCGGCACGTTATTCGGACGAATTGCTGACGGATGCAATCGCCATGGTGCGCCAGATGAACAAAGCGTCAACATCGCTTCTCCAACGACGGTTCCGGATAGGCTATACACGAGCCGCACGCATGATAGACGTCATGGAAGAAGATGGCATCATCGGCACAGGGACCAGTAAAGCTCGTGATGTTCTTCCCTGGTCCCAAGAAGCTAATGGCGGGTAGCGGTTGGCGATAATTTTTGCCACCAGCGGTCGAATGACCTCTTTCTTTCGCCATCATCCTAAGGACCCTTCTCCTTGTCCCACTTAACGGGCGAACAAAGAGCCAGCTATGTGCGGGGAATGTTCTCCGAATCGCAGGTCGATACGATCTGATGAACCGGCTCATGACGGCCGGGCAGGACAGTCGCTGGCGACGGGCCGTCGTCAATCGGGCTCGGCTACCACAGGGTGGTCGCCTCCTGGATATCGGAACAGGCACCGGCGATATCGCCAAAGAAAGCCTTAGCAGCCATCCAGATCTGACCGTGGTAGGCGCTGACTTTACCTTGCAGATGATGCTTGTCGGAATGCGTGATCCCGGCCGAAAAGGGATTCTTTGGGCGGCGGCCGACACGTTGGTCTTGCCCTTTCCAGACTGTTGTTTCGATGCCGTTACATCTGGGTTCCTGATGAGAAACGTGGCCGATGTAAGGGCTGCCTTCGAAGAACAAACGCGAGTGACCCGCCCTGGCGGGTGGGTTGTCGTTCTGGAATCCAGCCCGCCGAAGCAGAACCTGGCCCGGCCGTTCATACGGTTTCATCTCAATTATATTATCCCGGCCCTCGGCCGGCTGGTGACTGGCGAAGGCGAGGCCTACCGCTACCTGCCAGATAGCACCCAGGCCTTTCAGGGTCCTGAGTCGCTCGCCGCGATGATGGAAAATTGTGGTTTGGTAGAGGTGTCCTACCAACTGTTTATGTTTGGCACAATCGCCATTCACAGCGGACGGAAGGCGGATTAGGCGGGGGCCAGGGACCAACGACGTGCCGATTTCCTATCGGCCAAGCCGAGTACTCTCGGCAAGGGACCAGGGATGTCGCATCGCATATGCTGGCATTGCGCAGTGACCGCCGCGCGAGCGGGGATTGGGGACCGGGGATTGGGGACTGGGGGCCGGGGATCTGGGACTGGGGACGTGCCGATTTCCTATCGGCCAAGCTCACTCCTGTGAGCAGATTTCCTAATCGGCCAAGCCCACTCCTGTGGGCAAGACTCCTGTCGGCAAGCGACCAGCAGTCACTACCACAGATCCCTGCGTATCATGTACAATCACTTGCCATGGAGATATTAGGCATTGACGTTGGTGGATCAGGAATAAAGGGCGCCCTGGTTGACACGGTGAGTGGGCAGCTGGTCACGAGCCGCATCCGTATCAAAACGCCAAAACCCGCCAAGCCAAAGGCGGTCATCCGCACCATCCAGGAGCTGGTGAACCGATTCGATTATTCAGGGCCGCTTGGTGTTGGCTTCCCGGCCGTCATCCTTGATGGTCTCGTCATGTCGGCCGCAAATGTGGATGACAAATGGATTAATTACCCAGGCGTCAAAGGCATCAGTGAGTCGACCGGCTTTCCAGTCGCACTGGTAAATGACGCCGACGCAGCGGGAATCGCCGAGATGAATTTTGGCGCCGGTCGTGGTCGGAAGGGTGTAGTCATGATCTTTACTTTGGGAACTGGTATCGGCAGCGCATTATTCGTCGATGGCCAGCTAGTTCCCAATACTGAATTGGGTCACCTGTATCTTCATAAACAAGAATACGATGCCGAGAACTTCGCTTCTGATCGCGTCCGCGAGATGAAAAATCTCACCTGGAAAGCCTGGGCAAAACGGCTGGACCGATACCTGCAGTACGTAGAGCGAATCTTCTCGCCAAACTTGATCATCCTCGGTGGAGGCGTGAGCAAAAAGTATGATAAATTCATCCCTCTTTTGACCTTACGTACGGAGGTCGTCCCGGCCGAATTGTTGAACGAGGCAGGTATCGTGGGCGCGGCCATGGCAGCCGAAAAACTGTAGGAAGACAACGAACCTCTGGGCAGGCGCTAGCGGCCGCCACGACAGGTAATAAAACCGGGCGCGGCAACATCCCCAATCATTCCCATGGACAAAAAAATAAAACTGGCGATAATACCGTTCTTTATACCAGTATCCAAGGGCGAGAAGCAAGATCGGATCGTGGTTTGGAATGTAAGTTAGGAGAATGAGAAGTTGAGCAAAAAGATTTACGTAGGAAATATTCCTTTCACCGTGACCGAAACGCAGGTTCGGGAGATGTTTGAAGAGCATGGATCCGTGGATTCCATCGCCTGGATTACCGACCGGGACACCGGACGGTTCCGTGGATTCGCCTTCATCGAGATGGAGGATGAAGGGGCCAATGCGGCGATTCAGGCCTTAAATGGCCAGGAAGTCGACGGACGGCCGCTCAAGATCGACCTGGCCAAACCCCGCGCTCCACGCTACTAGATAGCACAACGCGGGCTGGGGAGCCCACAATCGCATAGTCAGATACTTGCGCCGATCGGATATTGGTCGCTGGTCGGCGGTCGTTAGTTGTTAGCGCTTGGTAGCCAGCATGTGCGATGTGACATCCCCGAGCTCCGAGCCCTGGCGACTAAAGTTCAACGAAGTTGAGCCAACCAGCGAGTAACGACCAGCCCAGTTCCTCTGGGCCAAGCCGACTCCTGTCGGCCAGCGACCAACGACCATCCACTAGACATTATCCACTTGGTCACAGAGAGCGGGGCAACATCGTCTAACCGGATTAGTTAATTAGCTTTCGACTATTTCGGGTTAGCCCCTAGGAGTTAGTTTTTTCTGACCCGTTGAAGTAGAGAATCTCGGGTTGAGATGTTACTCCGGCTTTTTCCATTGCCTTGCGCAGCGTATCTGATTGGGCAAAATCTCGTGCGTTCTGGACATCATCCCATTCTATCAGAATACAGATTTCGTTGGGGTTGTCGGCGCCGCGCATTATTTGGGATCCTTGAGAACCTCGAGACTTACGGGTTGCGCCATGCTCGTCAAAGACGGTTTTCCACTTGGCGTAATCTGACACCGTGTGTTGGACTATTTGGTATGCCATTAATTTATACCTCCGTGCTGTGACCGGTTTTATTGATGGTGCCGCGCTCTCTGTGACCAAGAATCTGCCATTAATACCAGCCGCCGGATTCCGGATGCCGGAAATTGTTGGCCTATTAACTATGTTGGAACTGGCTTGGATGATGGGGGCGTGTTCTGTTCTTGTCGCCTAATACTACCATGAATCCGTAGAAGCACATTGTCTGCTGGACTACAAAGAGGTTGGCCGACAGGAGTCGGCTTGGCCCAGAGG
>PVMK01120498.1_pt1 | contig 46437 bp, 53 predicted proteins | sample 1853481 | NCBI WGS metagenome assembly PVMK01 (sample SAMN08533507, study PRJNA380276) | Marine sediment metagenome, whole genome shotgun sequencing project.
CCCAGTGACCTGCTTCTATAAAGAAATCTTTATTGTTTCTTTTTAAAATACTGCAGAAATCCTGTACTCCGTGTATTCCATGATTATAAAGTATGTCTCCAGGACCTGCCCCCTCTCCAAAATCATAAACCGGAGTAGTATCCAGTACTATAATAGGAATATTTATCCCCGATAATATTTCTGCAGACTCAAGTGAAGGCGAATAAGCAAGATGAAGCGTGATCAAGGCATCAACTTCTTCTCTCTCAAATAATTTGACTGCATCAATGAATTCCTTTTCTATACGGCAGACAGGAGAACTAATAATGTTGATACCTCTATTTTCCAGTTCTTCTCTAATGGTCCTTAGAAACTTTTCGATCCCGGGCCGCATATCAGGGATCAAGTCATCATAAAGTTTTAGATATAATGGTAGAAATCCTGCCCTTGGGCTTGTTTTCATTTCCAAAGCTCTTTAACCTCCAGTTAAAACTCATTAAATACTTTTACCGGTCTTCCTGTCTTTACCGATTCCCAGGCTGCAGAACATACAGCGATCGATTTAGCCCCTTCTTCAGCATCAGGGTCAGGCTTCTCATCCCTATCAAGACAATCCTGGAAATGCTTCAGGTATCTCAGGACTGTCTCTCCATGTCCGTAGGCACCTTCGATCTCAGGAGGATAATTAGTCTCACTTTCCATTTTATAATCAAATTTATCCAGGACTACTTTTACATTACCTCCGGATTTATCTGTAAAATCCCCTATTGCACTTCCCTTGGACCCAAAAATACTGACTCCCATCATCGGCATAGGGGGATGGACAATATCATAAATACCGAGAATCCTTCCTATGACTCCATTTTTAAATTTCAAATTCAAGATGAAATTTCCGATCAGGGAATATTCCGGGGTCAGCCCTCCCCTTTTACCATATGCAAAGACTTCTTCTACGTCACCCATAAACCATCTCAGTACATCCACGGGGTGACATACTCCTCCATACATAAAATCTTGTGGAATATTTAACCTCCACGGTGTCATCTTGTAAACCGGCCTCATATCATGGACATAATGCGCTTCGGCTACTATTGGTTCACCAAGGTCTCCGTCATCAAACATTTTCTTCATAGCTGAGAATTGAGGATCATAGCGCATTGTCTGGCCGGTAAGGAATTTTAGTTTTTTTTCTTTAACAAGTTTTACGATCTCTTTTGCATCATCAAGCGAAGTCACCAGTGGTTTTGTACATATCACATTTTTTCCGGCCCGTAATGCTTCGAGACAATGTTCAGCATGCAGGTGGTCCGGAGAAAAAACAGCAATAATATCGATCTCGTCTACTTCTATTAACCTCCTGTAGTCATCAAATGCATATTTTAAGCCGAACAGACTCTTATATCTCTCCGCTCTTTTTATGCTCTTACTGCAGACACCGATCACTTCCAGTCTTATATCACTGAATTTATTGACCTCCAGTACGGTACTTCCCATCCCGGTACCTATTACGCCTACTTTATAGCTTTTCATGATCATCACCTCGTATAATGGCATTTGCATATACAAAACTTATTAGTAGTTTTTAACTTAAGTCTTATTTGTTCCCTATGGGATATTTGCCATATTTTTCAGCAGTATCCCAGAAAGTAAAGAAATTCTCCAATGGTGTATCTATCTGGACATGGTGGGTAGGGCTGATGATAAAGCCTCCTCCAGGGGCCAGGCCCTTTATTCTTTCCCTTACTTCTTTTTCCACATCTTCAGTGCTCCCGAAAGGTAATGTCTCCTGGATATCTATGGTCCCCCAGAGTGTGAGGTCTTTGCCGTATTTTTTCTTTATTAAATAAGGATCCATACTTTTTGGCTGGATGGGGTTTAGAATATCCAAACCGATCTCCAATAGATCATCTATTATGGGGTATACACTGCCGTCTGTATGGTAGGCTATCTTCAATCCCGGATTAATGGATTTGAGTTCAGAGTATAGCTTTGCCATCCGTGGTTTAAAGTATTTCCTCCACATTTCCGGGGATATAACCATGGTATTCTGTGCACCCATATCATCCCCTGTCCATATTATATCCACTCCAAGTTCGACTAATCTCTTTCCGGCAAACAGATGATAATTGAAATGGAATATCCAGGATCCTGTTTACAAGTTCCTCATTTAAAACAAAATCCATCATCAGCCTGTCCAACCCCCTCAGGGCCCAGGCAGTCTCAAATATGGTGCAGACTATCACACCCATGATAGGATACCGGCTTCCATGAGTCTTGATAAGCTCCCTGGAAGGTATGTATCTTTCTTCCTCAGTCGGGTCCGGAGGGATATAATCATCTATTGCCTTATCATCTGCCAGAGGATGGCTGGCGATCTCCGTATATTTTCCTCTACCCAGGGCAGTATTGTATTCAACCAGCTTCCAGTTTATTCCCCATTCATCGGTATAGCCCTCTTCCAGACTTTTATAGTATGAATTGGCCCAGCCCTGACCGGTAAGGAGTATATCATTTCCCAGCCTGAGCTCGAGATCATGTTCTGCCCCGCCATGAGGATTAAACAGGTCGCCATCCATTTTAAAGTAACTGCGGAGTCTGTTTGCAAATTCCGGGGTAAAACTGGAAAGCCTGGGTACCCGGTCAGGTTCATTATGCCCGAGGGCTGTAAGGACTCTTTCTTTTGGCGTCATAAAATGATTGCTCCTCAATAATATAAGTAATATATCCACAAAGTGCCAGGGCATTGATCCAGGAGCCTGTCCTAATCTTTTGCAAGTTTTCCAAACCTGTTTGCGACTGCGAGTGCAGGATCCAATGGAACTTCTACTCCAATCGTATTTTCGGGTACATCTATCATTTCTATTTTTTTAGGTTTACTCCCCTTAAATTGTGGCAGCCATTTTGCTTCTGCCTCAAAGAGTTCTATCACCATATCCCTGGTCTCCTTTAAGCTAAGGGTTGCTGAAGTCAGCGGATCCATCGCACAAGCCGCAAAAGCCAGTTCCGGATCTCCTGTGACTGCTGCTTCAGCAGCCAGAAGCTGGACCGTGACATTAGCCTGGTTCAAAGCAGCTAGCTGTTGAGGCAAGTTTCCCACATGTGCCGGGTGCAGACCCATCTTGTCCACAAATACCGGTACTTCAACACAACATTCTTTTGGAAGATTTGCGATAAAACCTTCATCATTCATGATGTTTCCATTTAACCTGAAGGTCTTCCCGGTTTTTATTGCTTCTATTATGTATGAACAATAGTCATGGCTTCTTGGACCCAGGTCCCCGCTCTCGAGGCTGAGTATATCAATTTTTTTAAACTTTTCTTCCATAGCACAGCAATAGTTATAATATGCACCAGTCTCTCCACCAAATGCCGGCTGATCGCAGTAAGTATCCATCGCTTCCTTGTTTTTCCTGAACCAGTACAAATATTCAGATAGATGCCCCGTACTTTCTGTCATGAAATATCCAAAATACCTTGCTACTTCGATCCTTACTTTATCGTTTATATAATACTCCGGTTTTTCAATATTTTCCCTGAATAATGGATATATGTCCTTTCCGTCTTTTTCCAGCTTCAAAAACCATGCCATATGATTTATCCCCGCAGCAAGAAAATCAATGTCTTCCTTTTTGCTGTCAACATAACCGGCTATAAGGTCCATAGTAGTCTGGACTCCATGACAAAGGCCTACAAACTTAATATTGCTTGATTTCGACATACCGATGCTGCAAGCAGCCATAGGATTGACATAATTTAAGAGCAAAGCATCCGGACATAGTTCTTCCATATCATGCATGATATCTGCAAGGACAGGGATGCTCCTCATCCCCCTGAAGATTCCACCCGGTCCCACACATTGGCCCAGGCATTGATCTACCCCATATTTCATTGGTATCTCATAATCATACTTATAGGCTTCCATTCCCCCTATTTGAAAAGTAGTGATAACAAAATCAGCATCTTTTATTGCTTCCCTTCTATCAGTGGTTGAGAATATCTGTATTGAAAGATTGTTTTTCTTTATTATCTTATTAGTATAATTCTCAACCTTCTCTAGCTTAGACATTGTCGGCCCCATCAAAGCTACCGTTGCTCCTTCCAGACCTGGTGTCTGCAGGATATCATTTAGCAATGTTGTGCTAAAAACCATACTTCCCGCTCCTATGATTGCTATCTTACTCATGTTTGACCCTCCTTTTTTTATTTATAATCTTATCTTCTTAAAAAATTCTGGTGATATTTAAGTATTATCTTTAGATAAATGACTTTAAACACTATTATTTTTTGTTTTGATCGACCTCGAATAAATAATAATTGAAATACTTAATATAACTAAAACCATCATGAAAATCGGTGCCAGTGAAATAGAAAGAAGCATGCTAAAACCAGAAAAGAACCTGGTCATATAGGGAGTCATTGATATTCCAATATTTCCAGCTGAAAAGAGTATTGTAAGAAGCACCCCGCTACCCAATTTATAGACAGTGCTCCCGGTAGAGATAAGTAGCGGGAAAATAGCTGAATATCCCAGACCAATGATAACAATTATAACCAGATCCAGATTCCTGCTCCCGGAAAAATATATGGAGACTGCCGAAAGGACTGCAATAGAAGATAGTATAAGGACTAAATAATAAGCCTTTATTTTTCCAGACAGTATACCTGTTATCACCCTGCCGACAAGAACACCGCCCCAGAAAAGGGATATAATAAGGGCTGCGCCCCCGATACTGTAGGATCTTTCAGTTCTAAAAAATGTCGGGGCCCATGTAGCAATCACCGTCTCAGAAATGGCATATACTACTACCATCACAGCAGTTAAGGCAAAAAGGGTATTTATTCTCTTATCAGGAAATATCTCTTTAAAAGATATCTTTTGATCATTCTTTAAAGACAAATATCCTATTTTTCTTGTAATTGTAAGATACAGGATGATAATTATTATTATTAGAAATATCAAAATATAATACAAAAAATGCCAATCAATTCCCCTGGCAACCAGGGATGAAGAAATGTAAGGAGCGGTAAAGGCTCCAATAGGATAGAAACTTAGAGCAACTGAAGTAAGCCTGTCCTTGTTTTTAATCCTGCTTCTCACTATATTATTATTGGCTTGAAGCCAGACTACTCCCAGGATGTATCCACTTATAAAGTACAGGGCATAAAAAGCATGGATGTTGCTGGTGCGGCTTAAAGCAAAGGTGACCGGGATCAATACAATAAAGCTAGCTACCAATAAAGTCAGGGAACTAAATTTCCTATTATATAATATCGAAGTCAACTGGCCGATGACGCTTCCGATCGTAAAGAAAGTGAAAACAAGATTAAAATCACCAGCGCTTATACCTGTTGATGCACTTATATCCAGAAGAATGGGACTTAAAGCCAGGAAGAACAATGGAAAAATAAATATAGAAAGATAATTTGGGATCTCCAGTAAATAGTCTTTAAAGCTATCTCTCTGCTGCAATATGATAAACCTTCCAGATATAATATATTATGCTATTTCAATGTCTTTAAATAATCAACACTGTCACTGACTGCCTTATCGGTATCATCTCCAAATACAGGATCCATATAATCTATCTCTATTGCATATAAGCCCTGATAATCCTCCTTTTCGAGCACTTCAATTATTCCGGGAATATTAACTACACCCTTTCCAATTGGTGTGCACGCATAGTAATACCAGTCATCTGGTTTGGCACCATCCAGAAGCTGGACATCTTTTGTGTGTGTTGCAAAAATATGTTTGGCAAGCTTCTTAGTCATCTCTACCGGTTCTTCGCCATACCTGAGACAATTACCTGTATCAAAGGTCACTCCAAAATAATCGGAATCCATATTATTTACTATAGTAAGGATCTCATCAGTCTCAAAATCAAAATGATTTTCAATAGCAAGTCTTATTCCCCTGTCTTCAGCTTTCTTTACCGAATCTTTAAGAAGTTTGGAGATCTTTTCTATTTGAGGTCCGTGGGGTAAATGCCTGTATGCAAGACTTGAACCTACCATCCTCAAAATATCAACATCCAGTATCTCACATGTCTTGAAGTGTTTCTCCATATCCTTTATGGCTTCAGCATTATCGCCGGCTTCAAGTCCATTAGGATGACCCCATGCTACTACAGCCTCGAGATTTCCGGCATCAAGAAGTTCCTTTATTTTCTTTAGATATGATTCATCGAAAGAAGGGATAAAGCAGGTCTCAAGCGATACTCCGTCAACTCCCAGTTCGGTTGCCCTTTTAATGAAATCTTCAAGTGTCATCTCATATTTTGGCGGATTTTCAACTCCTTCGTAAACTTCCCCAAAATAACGATGGTAGCAATAACTGTCAATTCCTATTTTCATTTCTTACCTCCTGTTACCATATAATATTAATGGTCTACTTTATTTGTTAAAAATCTAACCAGGCATTAAAGTTTGATACCAAATGTACTAATTCTTATATTTCTGCATTTATTTTTATTTTTTTGCCGCTACTACTGGATTGTGCTATTGCATCCATTACCAGTTGTATAATATATCCATCATAGAATGTAGCTCCATAAGGCTCGATGGGTTTATCATTTACAACTGCATCCACAAAATGCAGTAATTCGTTTACATGTCCACACTCCCATCCCATGATGTGCCCGGGTGGCCATATCATATCTGCAAAGGGATGGTCAAAGTCAGTGACATTTATTTTTGTAAATCCTGATAGTCCCTTAACCGGTGGGTCAGACAGATTAACATGGAGATTATTAAGGTCCTCCAGATCCCAGAGCATACTTCCTTTTGTCCCGTATATCTCCCACACCAACTGGTTCTTTCTCCCAATATTTATACAGGATGATTCAAGGGTCCCTACTGCTCCGCTTTCAAATTCAACTATGGCTGCATTGCTTTCATCTGCTTCGACAGCTTCCTTCTTCCCTTCCTTATTGGGCCTTATCTTATTAAAGACTTTCTGCAAACCAAATACAGTTGATATCTCCCCTGCCAGAAAACGTGCCATATCGATGACATGTGAACCTATGCCCAGCATGACCCCTGATCTTGTACCTGTTGCATACCAGACATTTTCTATAGGTTCAGAAGGATCTGCACCATAAGGTTGCAGATACCTGCATTTAAACTCATAAATATCTCCAAGATAATTCTTGTCTAATATTTCCTTTGCAAGCCTGACAGCAGGCATAAACCTGTAATTATGGGCACACATATGCTTAACACCTGATCTTTTTGCAGTCAGGTACATATCTTTTGCATCCTCTACGGTCATAGCCAGGGGTTTTTCACATATTACATGCTTACCCTCCTTAAGAGCTGCTACTGAAGGCCCGTGGTGGGTATCATCTGGGGAACAATTATCAAAGATCTCTATCCTGGGGTCCTTTACTGCTTCATGCCAGTCAGTATAGTAACCTTCATATCCGAATTTAAGCGCAGCTTCTTCAACTTTATCCTTATTTCTACCACTTATAGCTATCAGTTCAGGGATCGCAGGCGGTGGCCAGGACCATGACTGATATGAGATTTTTTTAAATGCATTTGTATGTGTCTTTCCCATAAAACCATACCCAAGCATCCCTATCCCTACTTTTGGAACCTTAAGTTTATCTGGATCTCTTTCATTAAAACCTTCAAAATTCAATTTGATCCTCCCTAAAACAAGATTTTTTCATTATCTTTTATACAATTGTGCCTTTATATTCTCTCTATTATGAAACTACGATCTGCACTTTCACCGGATCGCCTATCCCATTTTTTAGATCTCTAATGGCTTTTTCGGTTTCTTCCAGCGGGATAACTATGTGTAATAAGCTTCTCAACATCTACAAGACCCTCTCGTATCACCCTGATTGCTGTGGGCCAAGTGAGCGGCGCCAGCCATGTGGACCGTATTTCCTTATCCATGGTATGAAAACTTAAGGCTGGTATTTTTATAACATCATCTTCATTTGGCAGGCCAAAGTGCACAATTATGGCAGCATTACCAGTGATCTCTACAGCTTGCTCAAAAGCAGGATTCGAACTTGTGGGAGCTATTGCCCTTTCGGCCATAAGGCCGTCGGTTATATCTGAAATTTCTTTTTTTAGATCACTTGTATAATATTTGGAATCTTTATCCATTATATCAAATATATAGTCAGCTCCATATTTTTTTCCCATTTCCAGACGGAACTTGTCCATAGCGCCTACAAAGATTATTTTACCTGCACCTGTCGATCTGGCCAGCTGGACCATCATCTGACCCATGGGACCGGGACCGAATATTACTACAGTTTGTCCCGGTTCTATATCTAATTTTTTCATTCCGTATACCACACAGGCCAGAGGCTCGGTAAATGCTCCGGCGCTATAGCTCATATTATCCGGCAGTTTAAAAAGTCCTGTGTACCTTGATACATTATACTCTGCAAAACCTCCGTTTACAGTCACGCCCGGTACATTCATACTATTGCAGAGATTTGCATTTCCATTACTGCATGAGTAGCAGGCATTACAGTTCTGCACCGGGTTTACCACTACCCGGTCACCTTCTGAAAAGAGTCCCAGCTCCGCAGGGACCTTTCCGACTTTTACTACCTCTCCTGTAAACTCATGACCCAGGACCAGCGGCCCCTTGCCGTCCGGAGTTCCCAGGGGGCTTAGTCCATAATAATAAGATATGTCCGAGCCGCAGATACCCACATTCTTTACCTTTACCAGTACATCTATATCAGTTGGTTCGGGTATATCTATTTCTTCCAGGGCCATCTTCTCTTTTTCATAAAATACCTGAGCTTTCATTTTAGCAGCCATTTTTATCCCTTCCTTTTTAACCGAATTTACTTATTAGTTTATCAAGATATTCTTTATTATCCCTTGTGACTTTGAGTGCATCAGGCCAGAAACAAAGGTCTATCGGCCACCACTCGTCATCATATCCTGCCTCTTCAATGGCAAGTATGATCTTGTCAAAATCAAGCACTCCAGTTCCCAGCGGTGCATGGGTGGAGGTTTCATCACCATGTAGGGTCTCATCTGAATCTATTAAATGGATGTGGCCGATCTTTCCGGTAAGCATGTGAGCAAACTGTACCACTCCCCCTGCAAGGATCTCTTTTTCTCCCAGCTGGCGGGAACCTAATACTGCACACATATGGGCATGGCAGGAATCAAAAAGTATTGAGAAATTGGGATGGTCAACAAGATAAGCCATCCTTGTTACCTCTGATGGTTTATTAAGCATAAAGCCCGGTTCAAATTCCCATATGAGTTTTATATCCTGTTTTGCACAGGCTTCAGCTGACTTGTTCCAGACCTTTGCCACTTTTAGGAAATATTCATTATAGGCCATTCCCCCCGGTACTTCCGTGGGCGGGTCTACCGAATCCACCCTTAGTTTTGGACTGCCCAGTGCTTTGCATACGGCAAGATTATTATTCACTGCATCAAGATATTCAGATTCTTTAGAGGTCGCAGGAGATGGAAATGGAGCTGCAAGACCGGACACTTCAAGTCCATATGAATCAAGCATGGCTTTTACCTCTTTTGCCCGCTCGGGAGTATTGGGTTCCACGTGAGGGGGAAAAGCCGCCATCTCTATTCCGTCAAAATTTAGCTCTTTTAGTGTTTTTAAGACTTCTTCCAATTCGATGGGAGCTTCTTCATATCCTCCCCAGATATATGCCCAACCGCCTATTGATGTTTTCTTTTTCATAAATCCTCCTTGGTTTAAAGATAGTTATTTTATTTAAAGTACTCTATTTTTTTAGTTTCTTTTTTAATATTATGGACTGTTATTTCGAGCTGTATCTCAGCAGCATGGGCACGTCCAGATTAATATCAGGGCCGAAGAATTTGAATAGCACCAGATCTTCGTTTCCTGTATTTTTTATTGTAAATCCTTCCAATGCTTTAGTGTGGGTTATCAAGAGTTCGTCCCTACAGTAGTCGAGTCCAAAATCTCCAGCAGTTATATCATTGCCGTCAACTGAAGCTGACCCTTTCCATATGAATATATTAAATACTCCCTTTTCTTTGCAAGCTATTTTTTTGCCTGGTTTTAATGTCAGCCTTTTACCGCTGAATTTTTTGGTATTATAATATATCCATTCTTCCCAGCTGTCTTTTGTTTTGCTCTCTTTAATCATTACAGGTTTTACATTGTGGTTTTCATAAAAGTAGGGATCTCCATTAGCTTCCCAGTCAACAAGATCAAGTGCTGCTTTCTCCCCATGCTTGGCTACTTCATCTGCAGGAATTTGTCTCGTAAGCAGTTCTTTATCTATGGGTAGGTCCCCTATCTTTGCTTGAAATACAGACATGATATCAGATGACTCCTGTAGTTCCATGGTAAGGGCAGTTCCCGGAGCATGAAGTATGCCACTTGGCAGATGAAAGCCTTCTCCAGCAATATTCATATAAGCTCTGGCATGGGCAAGCATCGTGTCATCACCGTTCCAATCTTTAAGATATGGTAAAATTATTTTTTCTTGAAGACCCTTATCCACTATATATGGATGAACTCCAAAAAATGTTTCCGGATGGGGTCCGGGTTCTGCTTCAAGAAAAAAGTATGATTCTTCTTTTGAATTCATACCTATCTTTTTAGCATCTTCTGTTGATTGGTGTAGGTGGTAGAATATCCTGCAGTCAAAATCATATATCTTTAGCAGTCTATCCAGGTCTTTGTGGGTTTTTGCATACTCAGCTCCCATGATGATATCGCCCGCAATACTGCAGGCATCTTTTAAGTGTATATTCTCACCCTCGATATCAAGATAGGAATACCCCTCATCCTCTACATTGATACGGTTTTCAGCATGGGTCACAGAAGCAAACCACCTCTCGCAGATATACCCTCTTTCCCCTGCATCATAGTCCTCTTCTTTTAGGCCGAGTCTTTTACCCGGAGGCATAAAATCCCTTGTGACCCATGCTGGTTTAAGGTTCAAGATTCCCATTACCCTTTTCAAGTGCTTTTTCCAGTATGATCCTGACATCCTTCATCTATTCGCCCCTCCTCTAAAAAGATTGCACTTATTTTAAATTAATTAAATTACAGCTTCCCCCTGAGAATAAACTTGCTTTTGGTGCCTGGAAAGAAATCCCTATAATATCCTATCGGGGTGTTTTTATTTATATAGATCGTTGATTGCATATAGTGAAACCATTCACCTTTATCCATTTTTAGTAACTCAGCGATCCATTCGTATTTATCCGGTGGAATAGGTTCCAGGGATCTCTCTACTTTGGTTATACTTAAATTATATTTCTCTTCTATTATACGTATGGAGGACTTTTGTGCTTCAAGATCAGCATCGATATACCCTTTACAATATTTCGCTGACACATAGAACAATGTTACATATGTCACTCCGTTTTCTACTTCTCTTATCCTCTCAATATAGTTAACTTTCGCATTTTCCGAAAGTTTTAAGATCACCCTCACCCTTGCAGGTGCCTTGATCACAGATTTTTTCCTTATTATATTTTTAAACCCTATACCTTTCTCAATAAATTCATCGGTAGTAAAAACCGGTCTCTGCATCAGGTTAGTTTCAAGCTTTTTGATCCCAATATAGGTGCCCTTGCCCCTCTTTTTATATATCTGTCCATCATTTTCCAATTCTTTCAAAGCTTGCCTGAGTGTAAATCTGCTCACTTTAAAATGTTCACACAATTCATATTCATTACCGATCTTTTCCCCTTCTTTCAAAAGCTTCTTATCTGTAGCAAGTATGAATTGGTCAAGAACCTGTACATATAACGGTATCCTGCTCTGCTTGTCTACCGGTTTAAATATTTCTTTAGCCATTTATCTTATCCTCATCCTCTAAGATATTAAATATACTTTACTCCATTGGATTCTGAAAAATAATATCATTTAATTTCTCACGATAATAGACAAAATTATCCCATGAGATAAGGGGTGGTACGGAATGGTCCACAAAAGGAATATACCCGCCCTCTTTAAGCATGTGCGGGACCTTTTCCAGCTCATTATCAATTTCATGCTTATCTCCGAAGAGCTTCATCTTATTTATTCCTCCAGCAATTTGAAGCCCGGGATAATCTTTTCTTATTTTTATAAGGTCCATCGAGCCTGTTACCTCAAAAGGTAATATACCGCTTATCCCACTATTTAATAGTAATGGGATAAGTGATGTCATATCACCATCACTGTCTACAAAAATATTTTTGATCTTGTATTTCTTCAAAAAGTCTGTCAATTTTATATACCTTGGTTCAAGTAATTCCCTGAATGAGTCAAGTGAAAGAAGCGGTCCCCCTTTAAATGCCATATCCTCATTTATAAGCACAAAGTCTACCTCCACTTTTTCCAGAATATATTCCCAGAAAGAAATGGTGGTGTCTAAAATAAAATCAAGCATCTCATTCAGCAGGACAGGATCATCATAGATAGTCATCAGGAATCTTTCCAATCCCATCGTCTTCCTGGGGAAACCAGAAAAAGCCATTACTTCTTCCGCATAGCATTATCAGCTGACCCTCAGACCGGGCTTGCCTGGCTGTTTTTACCCAGTCAGTTTCCATTCTTTTCTCAAAATCAGTGCTGACTCTTTCCTTATAATCTAAAAAATCATCCTTTGATCCTATTGGGAAATCCAGGTACATGGGCATGGAACTCCTGATACCTCCCCGTTCATCCTTTAGTCTTTTCTGGGTGATCCCATAGTCATCCTTAAAAATGATAAATTCATCATTTTCCTCTATTGTCACTTTTTCATACATCGGGCTAAAATCATTGAGGATGGAGTGTGATTTGAAGTCAAAATCAAAATAATGGCAGACATCATTATCAACCATTTTTTCATTTAAAAAATTGGTATTAAAATTACTTCTTATATTGTGGCCTATCGCATGTTCAGGCAAGCCCTCACCTTTTGGCAGACCCTCACCATACCACCTTTCAAGGGTCTCATACCAGAACGCAAATTCTGCCTTTACAGATCTTGATCCTTTATCAAAATTAAGACAGGAAAGGACCTTTTCTCTACCATTCAAGACTTTAATCCTCCAATCACATCAGGGGTTTTACCCATATTTTTTCTTCATAAGCTCTATTAAGTGCTTTGCGATCTCAGCTGCGAATACCGGGTCATTTATATCAGTATCTCTTGTGTGTATGGGTATATCGTCCCTGAGCTGTTTTTTGAGCTCATCTACATATGCCATATCAGATTCAGGATCATGTATAGGGGCACCTTCAACAGAATGTGAACAGAATCCTTTTAAGGGAATAAACCATTCTACCGGGCCCTTAGCCGGATTTACCCTCTTTGCCTGTTCGACTGCAAGTGCCCTTACTTCTTCGGCCGTGGTCCTGACACAGCTAAAGAGAGAACTGTGTATGGCATATGCCCTTCCCTTAAATTTTTCCGGTATCTCTTCCGGGGGTCCAAAGACTACATCTCCAATGGCTCCGGGGCATATTACCTGTGGTATGCCTGCTTTAGTTGCCACTGTCATCCTTTCAGGAGTAGCTGCCAGAAAGCCTCCGAGCATCTGGTTTATCACTTCAACGGTAGCTATATCAAGCAGACCCTTTATATCGCCTTCTTTTACCAACTGCTCCATTGCCTGCCCGCCTGTACCTACTGCATGAAATACTACAGTCTCATATCCTGCATCTTCAAGCACCTTTTTGGCTGCCATGGCTCCGGGAGTTGTAACTCCAACAGTTGTTATGGCAATAAGCTGTTTGTCGGTTACTACTGAATCCTTATCCACTCCTACCATTCCGCATACAGCTCCTGCAGCATTGGCAAGTATTTTCCTGGTCACCCTGTTAAGACCCATTATGTCAGCAACAGAGTTCATCATTGTTATGTCCCGGAGTCCTACAAATTTAAATGTGTCTCCTGAAGCCATTGTGGATACCATGACCTTGGGGAATCCTACAGGAAGTTCCCTCATAGCATTTGTTGCAAGTGATGTTCCCCTGTGTTCCGCCAAGGGAGATGATGCCATCGGCTTTTTTATCTTTCACAAGATCTACCACGATTCTCTTTGCCCCCTCGGTCATTATAGGGAGCGATCTTCTCTCGCGTGGGTTCATCTTTTATCAGCTTATCAAAATCTTCCCCCGCAGCTTTTGCTACTTCCTGTCTGCTTATGTCAGGCTTGAACAGTGGTGGGTCTATTACCCCTACGTCGATCAAAAGAGTATCACAGCCGGCCTTTTCGATTATATCTTTTACGAATGCATACTCCTGTCCCTTTGTATCCATGCATCCCAGGACGATTATCTTTTTTTTCATTTTTGACACCTCTCTTCCTTTTCTATAAAATATGCTTAAAAAATAATATATTTTTTAAATTTATTTCATTTTCAAATCTGCAAATTTTCCTGCAATATCAAGTATTGCATTTTCAATTGGGATCCTTTCAGTAGCAGAGCCGGTAAATACTCCGTGGCAAGAGGTATTATCCATAATATACTGCCCATCCTCCGGAGTGACAAGAGATGCTCCGTGACTCAAAAGTATCAGGTCAGGATTGATCTTTAAAGCTTCCTTATTTCGCTTCCTCACGTCCTATTTGCCGTATCCTCCAGTGTAGACTTCGTATCAAAACCAATGAGCCCCGCCCTTTAGTTGTGCCGGCATGAAAACAAAATATATCTACATCGGCTTCTTTTATGGTCTTTAAGCTATCTTCGATATCAAAAGGCATAGTAGCGGTTATCATTCCCCATTTCCCTGGCTTTTGTAAGCACCTTGATCTCCTGCTCCAGGGTTATACCGCTCTGGGTCAATATCTGGTATATCTCACTATCCTTGTCATAAGCAGTTATTGAGGGAACATTCAGTACTCCCATAACACCTGCATCTTTTAACTGCTGGAGGAAAAAATCCATATCCCTGTTCGGGTCATTACCATTAATACAGGCCAGCACGAATGCATCACCTTTAAGTATTGGTATAACACTATGCGAACACAGATCATATAATTCGCCATTAGCATCATAAACGGGCCAGTACTGATACATGGAACCCCAACCATTACTCCTTAGCTTCCCGCCGCCGAAAGGAGAGACTGCATCAAAACCGGCTTTTTCCAATAGTTTTGCAGTAAGCCCGGTTCCACAACTTCCCATAGCGATGGGCTTTTTATTTTTTATCTTATCCCTCATCTTAGCCATTATTTCTTCTCTGGTTCTTTTTATCATGACTCCTTCTCCCATATATATTGCTTAAGTCTTATAGTTTACTGATCTTAATTTATATAAAATTTACTTAATTTTTTAAATTTAACAGATCGACTTTTTGTCCGTCTTTTTCTGCAAGGGTGATCTCAAGAAAACTCCGTGGAGTTACAAAAAATACTTTATTATCCAGCATATATGGTTTCCCGGTTTCAAATTTTCTGGTATCGACATGTTCTTTAAAAACCTTACAATCCATTACAGGATACTTCTCTCCATCCAGGACAAAATAAAATTTCCCCGGAAGCATTTTTATCCTGCCCATCAAAACTTGAGCAGGTTGCCTGAAATCCAGTTCAAAATCTTTACCGGTGATCTCGTAATTATATATATAGTCTGAATAGCTTTGAGGTGTACCTGGAATTTCTTCCTCTTCCATATCTGTCATCAATTTTTTTATCAAACCCGGGCAGGTCTTATAAATCCTTTCATACAAGACATCGATAGTATCTCCGGTATTTACAGGTACTTCTGAGCGATAAGCGATATCTCCGGTGTCTATGCCCCTGTCCATATAATGTATTACCATTCCCGAAATTTTATCGCCATAATATATTGTCCAGAAGCCGGGGTGCATTCCTGAATGCCTTGGTAAAAGTGAAGCATGAAAATTAAGGGTACCCATGGGAGGCAGGTTTATTATCTCCCCGGGAAGGAAGAACTGATAGCCGCATACTATAAAAATATCCGGATTTAGTTTCTTTAGATCATCAACAAGACCTGTATTTTTTACTGTCTCCGGATTGAACACAGGTATGTCTTTTTCTTCAGCGACCTTCATAATATCCTTAAAGGCACTTGTACTACTTACGGTAGATGAACGGACGCCCCGGGTATCGACTACAAAACCAACTATATTGGGGTCAAATTTTAGAAAATAATCCAGATGCCTGCTGGTGAAGTCCATTTTCTCTGAACCAAAGAATACTATCCTTTTTTTTCTGATATTCTTATCCACTGTTTCTCCCGGCAACCCTTAAATAGAACGATACTGAGAGTCTTCGATCAATAGCATGACGTATTTTTATACTAACATATGTAAATCCGTATGTCCAGACATACGTTCAAACAAAAACACCAATCTCTAGATATAAATCATGTTTCGTCAGAGTTTTGATTTAATTACTAAGAACCAAAAAAGTATCTTAAAATACTCTTTATTTGTTCCATATTGGATATGCAACCTGAAGGAATATCCTTCAGGTTGCATATCTTACGAATCACTGGTTTATTACTTCCAGCCAGTCAGCTCGCGTTCCCTGCTAATAAAACCGAGCGATACCTTAGTTATTTGCCAGATAATCATTAAGCATTTCATCAAATTCTACAAAACTATCTGCATTCTCTGTATAGGCTTTTCTCGTAGAATGCAAGATCCCACTCGAATTCATTGTTTGCACGGCCTTCAAGATAATCTTCCATTATCCATGGTATAGCCTTGTCAAGATTTTCTTTAGTAAGTACGTCCCAGGGCATGATCTGTAGAGACTCTATGAAGTCTTCACCATTGAGATACCTGACTATCTGCTGAATACAAAGGTCACCATTTAGAGGTGGAGGATTTGGTGCTGTTGCAGACATTTGACCTGATTCCAGCCAAGCCCAACCTTCTTCCTTACCATTAGCAGATACGATTGTTACGCCTTCTACATTTTGCTCTTCAAATACAGTAAGAACACCTGCAGCTGTTTCTTCATTACATGCAAACAGTACATTAAACTCCCTACCTGATGCTACGAGGTCCTGTGTGATAGGAATAGCAAGGGTTCTCTGCCATTCTGAACTTGCTGTCAGAAATGGTTCTTCTAGCCCAGCTTCTGAAAAAGCAAGGTTGAAACCGACTATTCAAACCTTCAGCAGGTCCCTGTCCCAGGAATCCTGGTATATTTACAGCAACTGGATCTTCAACATTGTCTACAATCCCATTTACCAACCCCGTAGCCCATGATCACAAAGTTGTCTGTAACGTGTCCGGTAAGCTTTCCACCTTCATTTATTGCAGGTTTTCCAGCAATAAAGAATATTGGTACGTCTGCAGCATTAGCAGCATCTATGGTTGCAGCACTACCTGCTGCGCCTGCAGTTATTACTACGATTGCATCAACGCCTTTTGCAATCAGGTCCTGGACATTAGAAAGTTCCTTTTCCGGTTTATAGTCAGAGTTTAGCTCGGTAAATTCAAATCCATATAATTCACCGATACCTTTGAGTCCATTACCCAGAACGGCATAATAGTCATCAGGTCCAGCATTTACAAATCCGATTTTTGTTCCAGCCAGATCACCGATTATTCCGTCATCTGCTGCTTCTTCCGTAGCTTCTACAGCCGGGGCTGCCTCTGTTTTACAACCTACACCGATGAAGCTCAGTAAAGCTATACACATTACAACGATTAATAGCTTCTTTAACATAACTTTTCCTCCTTTAATCTTTTTCAATTTACATTTTTCCTAGCAGGAAACTGTCGCATCACTACCGTGATGCATTTTTTAATCTTGACCCTCCTTTATCTGTATTTTGACAGATGAAGCTCTTAAGCTGCTAACATATGTTAGTGATACAGCAAAGAGTATAAGTAGCCCTCTCATTACATACTGGAAGTGTGGGCTCACACCAAGGATATTTAGAGCATTAGAGATAATTCCTAACAGAAGTACCCCGATAAATGTGCCCCATGCATTTCCCCTGCCTCCGACAAGGGCAACACCGCCGACAACTACCGCGGCTATTACTTCTATCTCCTTACCTTCCCCCATAAGAGGACTTCCAACACCCAGCCTGGATAATTGTGTCATGGTTGCAATGGCAATAAAAACACCATTGATCCCATATAGCAGTAATCTAAAATTCTTTACATTGATACCTGCAAGAAATGCTGCGTTCTCATTTCCCCCCACAGCATATACCCTCCGGCCGAATTTTGTGTACCTGAGTAAAAACCATACGATTAAAGTAAGTACCAGAAATATTATTACCGGCATGGCTAGCCTGAAATTGTCTGTAAGGTCAAGATAGGTCCTTCCGAAGAATTTAAACCTACCTTCAATAGTGATCTCCCTACCATTTGTGATGAGATATGTAAAACCACGGTATATACTTAAGAAACCCAAAGATACTATAAATGACTCCAGCTCTGGTCCTCGAGATGATAAGACCCATTATGAGCTGGAACATCACTGCCACTACTAGAGCAATTGCTGCAGCTCCCCATTCATTGATTCCTACAACCTTTATTAAGAATGCCATGCCCGGTACCGATAAAACACATCATCTGCCCGATGGAAAGGTCAATTTGCCCGGAGATCATGATAAATGTCATTGAAAGAGCCAGCATCCCGGTTACAGATACCTGCAGCAAGACATTTGAGATATTCATAGGCTTAATGAATGCTACCGTGGAAAAATTCATGCTTCTCACTGTAAAAAATTCTACCAAGATTACTGCAATAATAATAACCAGCAGCACCAGGAAAAGGGGCAAATTTTCATGCTTGGTAATCCTTCTAAATGGATTTTTAGACCTCATTTAATGCTTCCTCCAATCGAATATTTTAGTATGTTTTCTTCGCTTATTTGATCTTTCTTGATTTCTTCCACCATTGTTCCATTCCTCATTACCATGACCTTATCACTCATAGCAATAAGTTCGGGCATATCGGAGGAAATCATGATAACTGCTTTTTTATCCTGAAGCAGTTCCACTATGGTCTTATAGATCTCTTCTTTGGATCCAACATCTATGCCCCTGGTGGGTTCATCAAAAATAAATATATCAGCATCAGTAGCAAACCATTTACCCAGCACTACTTTCTGCTGATTACCTCCTGAAAGAAACATGACCTTTTGGAATACACTTGGTGTTATAATTTTCAGAAGATCAATATACTTTCTGTGTGAGCCTTACATCTTCTGTAGGTATCGCAAAAGGTGTTTTTGTTTGTGTATAGCTAGCTATTGGAATATTCTTATCAAGGGTATGCTGAAGGAAAAGACCCTGTTTCCTGCCGGTCCTCGGTAAGATAACACATATTATTAGCAATAGCAGAAAGGGGTGTCTTGATATTGACCTTTTTCCCATCTATTATGATCTCTCCTGAATCCGCCCTGCCTGGCCCCAAACAGTATTTGTGCCAGTTCCGTCCTACCGGAGCCAACCATTCCCGCTATCCCTACTAACTCTCCTCTCACTAACAGAAAAAGATGCATCTGACTCCATTACCCTTTGAGATCCTTAATCTCAAACAGGACATCACCAATGGGTACTCTCTCCCTTTTGTAGAAAAGAGAGACATCGCGGCCGACCATATCTTTTATCAATTTTTGTTCAGTAATATCCCTTAGAATCATAAGTATTGACCTTTATCCCGTCCCGTATTACTGTTACCCTGTCTGCAATTTTAAACACTTCCTCCAGGTGGTGGGAAATATAGATAATGCTTATCCCGTCTTCAGAGAGTTTTTTGATAATGCTTAGTAAGTGATCTATCTCAGTCTGGGAAAAAGACGATGTTGGTTCATCGAGGATGATATTACCCTTGATTCCTGCACCAGGCCCCTTGCGATCTCGACGAGTCTTCTGGTCACCACTTCCCAGTTGTCCCACTATATCCGAGGGGATCTACGCTCTGAGTGCAGGTTTTTCATGTATCTCCCTGCGTCTTTCCTGGCCATCTCTCTTTCTGTTTAAGGTAACTCCATTTGCAGACTCTCATTACCGGCATAGAGATTTTCCATGACATTCAAAAATGGAAATAGTGTATGCTCCTGGTATATAGTCTGGATTCCCAGCTGCATGGCAGAACGCGGGTCTGGTATTCTAACCAGTTCTCCATCAAGATAAATATCTCCATCATCTGGTGTATGGGCTCCCGAAAACATCTTGATAAGGGTTGATTTGCCGGCACCATTTTCACCGACTACACAATGGATCTCACCTTCCCTCAGATCAAATCCAAAACAATCAAAAACTTCTACACCCGGAAATGCTTTACAGATATCTTTCATCTCCAGGATCAGGTGTTCCGGCATGTTCTTTACCTCCTACAATATAGTCTTTCGATCAATAGTGTGAAAATAAGAGAATTATTCGTGAAACTATTATTATTTTGTAATATAGATTTTTATTTCCTTAATAGCTAACCCTCTGTAATCTTAATATATAATCACTAAATTTTCTACTATCAACATTTCAACTTTTAAATCTGACATTTAAGTTACAGCTGATCACGTATAAAATTTAACTGACAAATATTTAATTAAGCAATATTAACATAATAGAATACGTATGTCCAGACATACGTTCACCTAAACCATGTTTCCAATCAATAAGCCAGCTTCAGTCCACTTATCTTACTTAAATCTGAGATCACTCTTTTATCAATATTAGAATCAGTTATTATCCTTTTACAGCTAGAGACCTCATCGACCACAAGCATCCCCGACTTATAAAATTTACTGCTGTCAATAAGCAGGTTTACTTCAGAAGATCGTGCCATTACTGCAGAGATCGTATTTGCCAGTTCTTTATTATTATAAGTAATTTTTCCATCTCCTGTTATGCCTGCCGCAGAGATAAATGCAGGACCTATATTGATTTTTTCTAAGAAATCTATAACCCAGCTGCCGCTGAACATATTAAAATCACTCCTGAGCTCCCCGCCTGTAGAAATAATTTTAAAATTTGGATATCGTAATGACTCGCATATAATAGCTGGAGAAGTCGTTATGATATTGAGATCAAAATATTTTTTCTTAAATAACTCTTTCGCCAGGATATAGCAGGTTGTGGATGAATCGAGAAAAATATTATTTGATTCATTGATGAAGGCCAAGGTTTTTTTTGCTATTTCAAGTTTTTTTTCATAATTTTGATTTAGCCTCAGGTTAAACCGTTTCTCAAAAGAATTATCTGTATTTTTCTTTAATCTGATTCCTCCATGGATTCTTTCCAATAACTCATTTTTCTCAAGTATATTCACATCTCTCTGGATAGTGATCCTGGAAACTCCGAGTTCAGCAGTAAGGTCATCCAGGGTATAAATTTTCTTCTTATTAAGTTTTTCTAGTATTTTTGCTCTTCTCTGTTCAGGAATCACTTTTTAAATCCTTCTATCGTAAAATAATAATATTTTATCTATCAGCCATGTCGTGATATATGCCACTTAAAAGAGATTGTGTTTTTTTATAAACCTTAAAATAATTACTATACGATCTATTATTATCCTTATTATATTTTATCTTCCTGGCTTCTTCATTATTTATTTTCTGGCCCTCTAATAAATTTTTGAAAACACCGGTCCCGACTCCTGCAAGTATGGCTGCTCCGGTAGAAGGATCAGTATTTTTTGGTACAACTGCATCAAAACCCAGCACATCTGCAAGTATTTTTGTCCATAGTGCACTTTTAGCACCTCCACCAATAAATTTCAGAGGCGTTTTTATCTTGATCCCTTTTTGTTTGATGGACTCAATACTATCAAGTAAAGAAAAAGCAACTCCCTCTACTGCTGCCCTTACAAGATGGCTCCTGGTGTGATGCAAAGATAATCCTATAAAATCTCCTCTCAGGTTAGGGTCATCATATGGGGAACCTTCTCCTTGAAGATAAGGATGAAAGATCAAGCCCTCCGCCCCCGGGGAAATTGACCTTGCATCTTCCATCATAATGGAATACCCATCTTCTTCTTTCCGCAATTCCCTATAAAATTGATCCCTGCACCACTTTAGAGAAGTGCCGCATGATTTTGTTCCGGTTCCGGGATACCAGAGATCCGGCAATATATAAGAATAATTAATCAATCCTTTTCCCGAACCTGGCTTACTGTCCAGGACGCAGATCCTTCCAAATGTAGCAAGTTTGACTGTACACTCTCCAATACTATTTAATCCTGCGGCAAATATTTCAAGAAGTGTATCTGTCGTCCCGGTTATTACCGGTGTTCCCGGATTAAGCCCGGACCATTTTTGTCCTTCGATAGTTACTTTGCCAGCAATTTCGATCGATCCCTTAATTTCAGGAAGGATATCCAGGTTCAGGCCAATAAGGTCCGTAAGCTGCCTGTCCCACTTCTTTGCTATTGGATCATATAATAATGTACCCTGTGCATCTACTTCATCTGTGGCTTCAATACCGGTAAGCCTGTACCTTATATAATCTTTTGGAAAAAGAATTCTTGACATCTTTTCCCATCTATCCCTATCGTGTTCCCTTACCCAATCAAGCATGGATATGGTCCACATCACACCAACCGGATTAAGACACCTGTTTAATATTAAATCACCGGCAAGCTTCTCGAGTCTGTCCGCCTGCTTTGAGCTCCTTCCATCAGTCAGGTGGATCGTCCTCCCCAGGACTTTTCTATTTTTATCCAGCATAAGCAAGGAGTGTGTCACCCCGCTCATACCTACTGCACTGATTTCCTCCGGCAGGCAGCCTGTTTCTTTAAAAGCTGTCTCTATTAATTTTCTTAAGCTATTTATCCAGTCTTCCGGATCTTGCTCTGCCCATGCGGGCTCAGGATAATAGGTAGGATATTCAGAAGAAAACGTTTTGAATTTCCTATCCTCCAGGTTTAAAATGGAGACTTTGCATCCACTTGAACCAATATCTATACCCATTAAATGCTCAGCCATCAGCAAATCCATTCCTATTTATTTTAAAAAACCAAGGTTTACAAATATTAATTAATAACTGGTATGCTGCAAATTTATTTTAATAATCCAATATTTAACTTTCAACCGGTTTTCTGACAAAATTAAATAACTTTAAAGTCCATCGCTCAATTGTCCTAAAACTAACTCAGCTATATCTACTATTTTTAGATCTTTGCATCCACTCAAATTTTCTTTTGCTGTAGGTGATAGGGTGATAATGGTATCAGCCTCAATATCTTTAGCTTCTTTACATATTTTTTTACCCAGAAGATTACCATCTGAAAATAGTTTGTCATTAAAGACAAATGCAGCCTCACCGGCAGATAAAGTTTTATCTCTGACCCATCTCATTTCCACAAAACTCTCGCCTGCAATTTCTTTAAGTATCATCCTGGGCTCATCATAGATCTTGTTAAACCTGCCCAGGAATTCTGAATCCAGAAGTGTTATTTTATTATTAGATTTTTTTAGCTTGAGCTTCCTGTTTTTTAATAATTTTGCAAGGTATTGTGAAATATGCATGACTTTAGTAGCCGGGTCGATCTTAAATCCAAAAGATGGATAATCATTTTTTAGCAGATCATAGACCAGAGGATCAGATACTAGAATCACTTTTGGGTTTCATCTCATTTATCCTTATATACAGCTTTTCTGCAAGTTCTTTGGAATCTTTACGATATCCCAGGAGACTTAATATTTTACCATCAGGGGGTTCATTATTTAATAATGAATAATCTACTTTTAATTTTGATAATAGATCCTCGACAGTCCTGACTATAGCATGGTCATTGAATTTTATATTATCACCCATTATATAAAGAAGACCTGCTTTTCTTTCCTCTGCTTTATAAACAGTATTATTATCGCCAAAAGGGTTTTTTCCCGATAGCAGTCTACTCTTTATATCCTCTGCTGCTTGAGGTGCAAAGCCTGAATTTACAATATCAATCCTTGCACTTTTAATAAGTTCATGCATTTTGTAATTGCCTTCACAGTTCGACCAACAGCATCCGCATAAGAAACAATTATAGATGGAATTTACAATATCGGGATCATATTCCAGATTATTATTATAAATCTTGTCCAGCAATAGTCCCCTGCCTCTCGGGTAGTCACTTTCATGGTATGAAAGATTCCCGGAGGTGCATACATGCCTGCACATCGGGCAATACCTGCATGACTTAAGTGTTTCTATATTTTTTTCTATCTCCATCCCTATTTTACCCCCAATCCCATTTTGTACGGATTTAAAATTCCATTAGGGTCGAGTACTTCTTTTAATCCCTTGATAATTTCAAATGAATTTCCATATTGTTCCTTCATCATCCTTGAAAGCTTCAACCCTACGCCATGGTGTTCATTGATTACCCCTCCCTCAGAAAGTGCGGCTCTTACGGTTACATTCCAGGCTTTATTGTATCTAAATAAAGACTCGTGGGGATCTTCAGGGGGATCGTCAAAAATAAATCGCGCGTAAAGCATTACACCCCAATCAAACCAGTGAGAAAAATGACCGATGAATCTAATATCCGGAAAAGTTTCTTCTGCAGCTTTTTTCATCGCCCAATAGATCTTCTCTACATTGGAATAAGTTGCCACTGTATCACATGTCCCGAAAGCTTGAGGAAGGGCAAACATATAAGGTGGGTAGAAGAATTTATAACGCTGGTCCCACCATTGTTTTCCCATTTTGCTGCCAAGGTCCTCACCATTATATTCATTCCCGATCTTATAAGCTCTCTTAAGCTCAAGATCGACTATCTCCTTATGGCCTTCAATACCATAAACCAGGTATGCACCTTTTTTATCTATACCAAGCACTCTTTTTATAAGGCCTTTTGTCTCAGCTTCATCATAAAGCCGTATAACCGAAGGTCTTAGTCCTTCTACCATGAGTTTTCTGCCTACTTCTATTCCAGTATGGATACTATCAAATATAAATGCCTGAAATTTCCTCACCTCAGGCATTTTCCTTATTACCAGGGTTACTTTTGTAATTATTCCCAGCGTCCCTTCTGAACCGATAAAAAAACTATTCAGATCAGGGCCTGATGCTGTCTTTGGAACTGTAGGGGTATTTATTATTTCACCTGTTGGAAGTACCGCTTCCATGGATATTACCATATCTTCAATTTTTCCATATCTTGTGGATAATACTCCCGTGCCCCGGTGGACAATGAAACCAGCCAGAGTCGAGCAAAATGATGAAGCGGGAATATGCATAGTGGAAACTCCATGTTTCTCTAATGCATCTTCAAGATGCTGCATTATTATTCCGGCTCCCGTTGTAACAGTCATCGAATAGAGATCTATATCATATATTTTATTTAGTTTTTTTGTATCTAAAATAATTCCGCCTGCGACAGGAAGGGCGCCACCCTGTGAGCCGGCGCCTCCACCCCAGACCGTCACAGGTATCTTATACTCATTTGCAAGTTTCATTATTTTGGATACTTGTCCCGAATTCTCAGGGTGGACAATATAATCCGGTTCAGGACTTTCAAGCCCCTTATCATGCCATAGTTCCGCTGTCCAATAATAGTCAACAGAATAGGCTATTTTATCTGATTTTTTTATGGATACATTCTCTTTACCTACAATATCAGCAAGTTCAAAAAGAATCATATCAAACATATATGATGTTTTCTTAAGTCTCATCTACCACCAAAATCTTTCTAATATTCGAGAAGATATCTATAGATCTGCTCGAATATTTTTAATTAAAATCAATACTTCCAATAATCTATATATCCCTACATGTCTACTTCAAGATCCGGCTTGACCTTTGGGCTCTCACCCGGTTTATAGTTTTTCTTCAGGTATTCAACAAGATCAGAAATTACATCTACTGCTTTTTCCACTATTGCCTTACCTTTCTCTGCAGAAGCCAATCTTGGATCTCCCGGTGCGCCTGTCTTCATGACATTCCCTTCCTGGGGGATAAAAGTAATGGCTTCAATAGGAAATGCTTCGATCAGGTCAGCATGTACAGCTGGTCTCGTAAACTTCTTATCGATATAGGGCTTTAATGTATAGTCCTCTTCAGCTTTTGACATATCACATAACTCGGGATACAGATATAATGAAACAGAAGTCTCTACCTCATCCGCATGTTTAAACGGAGTCTCACAGACATCTTTAATAGTCTTGCATGCAAGTTCCCACCAGGTTGCAACAGCCATAAAAGCATCCACCTCTAAAGCAATCTCCTGAATAGCAGTGTGCATTGTCCACCACTGCCCATGAGCCTGGACGATGATTATTTTTTTAAATCCATTATTTACAAGTCCTTTTACCACATCCCTCACAAATTCAATCTGGGTTAACGCCTTGATAGGGATAGTACCTGAAAATCCATAATGAAAATAAGGATGGGAGCCATAAGGCATCGGGGGAGCTACTATTGCTCCTGTACGGGCAGATATTTTTTTTGCTATCTCATAGGCATTATAGAAATCTACACCTGTAGGGCAATGAAATCCATGTTGCTCCGTTGCGCCTATGGGAAGCAGGGCAACTCCTACTTCTTCTGCTACTTTTTTTACCTCCCGCCAGGTAATCTCCTGCCATATTATTGGTTTTGACATAGTTGTACACCTCTTTTATATTAGTTTTTATATATATTATTACAAATCTCTACATTGCCTTGAAATCCACAACAAGATCCCTTATAACTTTTCCGCCCGCAGCTGGTTCCAATAGTATTTCTGACCCGGGTTCCACCTGGGTGACACATCCTTTTACTACCTTCCCATTGAATTTGACCATACATGTAGTACACATACCCTTATAACATTTGAATTGCCTGTAAGCCAGGGTTCCATCATGGCTCTCGTGGATCATGGTAAGAAGTTCATGGATAGTTACTTTTCTATCAGTTTCAACTTCATAATCATTATAATACGGTTCACTGTCTTTCCCTGGATTATACCTGTAAATCTTTGCTTTTATGCTAGCCATTTAATTACCTCCTATTAAAATCTATCGGTTATTTTTATTTATCTTCTGGTTTTAACCTGGTATAAATCACATCGCGTTTGCTGTATTTTGGCTCGTCGCCGTCAAGAGTCGCTATAGTATGGCATCTCCAATCTTTATTATCCATTTCCGGATAATCGATCCTGTTGTGATGCCCTCTTGACTCTTTTCTAAATAGAGCAGACCCAAAAGTAAGCTCAGCAGCATCAAGCATAAGATTTGTCTCTATTGCTTCCCTGAGTTCAAGATTGTAGATACCGATTTCAGGAGTATATATCCTGGCAGTTTCATTTCGTAGTGACTTGATAATTGAAAGGCCCTGAGTCAATCCTTTCTCATCCCTGAATGGAGCAATATATTTATCCATAGTCTTGAGTATTTCTTTCTTAATATTTATCGGCCTTACAGGATCAGACTTTTTGCTCAGGAAATCGTTTAATATATCTGTTTTTGCTTTAAGGTCCCCCTCATCAATAGAAGTGGCTCCCCTTCCTTTAGCATCATCTGCTGCACATCCCCCTGTTTTTGCTCCTGTAGTTTGTGTGTCGCATAATGCGCTCCCGGCCAATCTATTGGCTCCCTGGAAATTACCGGCGAATTCACCGCAACCATATAATCCGTCAACAGTGGACTCGCCTCTCTCATCCACATACATTCCGCCGCACTGATAATGTGAAGCAGGGCCGACTTCAAGACGGGTCTTTGCAAGATCTATCCCTGCTGCATCGATTAAGAAATTATAATGCTTGGGAGTCATGCCCCCAAATACTTCCCTCACTGCATCTTCTCCTTTTGGTGATTTGGTCGTATCAAAATATACACCACCATGGGGAGTTCCTCTTCCTTCTTTTATTACATTAAAAATGGTTTTTATAGCTTCGTCCCTTATCGGCAGCGGTTTATCAATAATTGGAACGCCATCTTTGTCAGTTATCTCCCCATCTGCAAATTCTTCTATCATGAGTTCATATAATACTACCGTACCCCTGACAGAAGGGGGCCAGATAACATCGGTCCCATAATACTGGTTAAATTCCAGGTCGACTATATCTGCACCTGCCCTGTAAGCCCCGGAAAGAAGATCCCCTGTGAGGGTTGGGCGGGATTGTCCGAAAAACCCCACAATGAAGTATATCCACCTGTAGCTATTATTGTGGATTTAGCATTTATGGCGACTATTTCCCCCCTGATCATATCCATTCCAAGAATACCTACTATAGTATTTCCATTCTTTAGAAGGTCAAATACAAAGAAGTCCTTAAATATGTCTACATTATCTCTCCCGGAAACTTCTTTTGCCAGAACAGTGGACATATGCTGCCCGTTTTCAATCATGAAACATGACCTGGGATAAGTTTGTCCCGGCATCGGAGTCTGGACAAAACGTCCATCATCATATTTCTTAAAATGTACTCCATATTTTTCCATATCAAGTACTCTCTCTACAGCAGTGTAGGCTACTACTTCAGCTATATTCTGGTCCCCGATAAATCTTCCGGCTTTTACCATATCCTCGAAAAATTGGTCAGGTGTATCTCTCTCATCCCTCCCCCTGGAACCCATTGGAGCCTGGATACTCCATAGGGCACAGGGCGTGGCCCCGGATCTTCCGGGTCGGCCCTTATCTACCATGATACAATTTAGACCCTTTTCAGATACTTCAATTGCAGCACGGCATGCAGCACCACCTCCGCCGATAATGACAATATCAGTATTTAATTTCTTAACATCCATTTTCCAATCTCCCCTCTTTTGTTATTTTAATCTAACCTATATTTTAAGTTTTAAAAAAATTAATTTTGTATTCCTTTGAGGTGAGCAATTTATTTGTATATAAAACCATATAATAATACATTCATTATTAGAGCTTTGGTGAATTATTTTTGGTAGATCTTATAAATAATATCATAATCAATTGATTATATTTTGATATAGTTTTGAATTCTTTTGTATTATATAGTAATGATCATTCTATTGCAAGCAGGCTCAAATATTCATTAAAATAATAGCAGTATTTGTCTAACCTCATCTTATAATATCATCGACAGATCACCCAGGGGTCAATGATCCATTTTCAATGTGTTTTTAAGGATAAACCGATGAGTTGTTTTTATAAAAGTAAGTTTGTATAGATGTCCGCATTATTGACATTAATTTTTACATATGTGATAATGTGCTAGATTTTTCATGAGGTTTCATATTCAATATTGAATTTTTATCATTGAAAAGTTTGAGGGTCCAATTGTATTTTTCAGAAACACTATTAATAAAGAAAATCCACCCCAAAATTAAGGTCGCTACAATAATTACTCTCAATAATATAATAGCATTTTAGAATTTTATTAATAATCATAATAAATAAGGAGGGTCAAAAATGATAAGATTAGGAATGCACACAGACAATCTCAGGGCTTTAAGCGGTTCGTTTGAAGCTGGTGTGGAGCTGGGTGCCAAGAACAAACTGGAGCATATAGAATTTGGAACGATCTACGGTATTTATTTTGTCCAGGCTCTGGGTTATGAACCATCTGTTTCTTTGTGGGATAATCCCATACAGATCAGGAAGTTAGTAGAAAGCAAGGGAATGCCTGTCTCCCAGATAGATTCAGCTTCCCCGATGATGGGTAATATGGGAACCATGAGGGGCGTTTTATATACCCAGCAGGCAATAAGATTTGCGAGCGACCTGGGTGCAAAGAGTGTAGACACGACAGACAGCGCAATAGTCGAAGATGATATGACAAAGGATGAAGCATTTAAGATCGCAGTAAAAAATTATACAGAACTCCTTAAATGGGCTGAAGATTTTAAGATAATAGTCAATGTCGAAACACACGGTGCCCTTACAAATGATGTAGAGTTTATGCTGAAGTTTTTCTCCCATTTTGAATCTGAATATCTCGGGCTTTGTTTTGACACAGGTAATACTTTTATATCCGGCCAGGAACCCCTGGAGGTTTTAAAGCCTCTCCGCAAGTACCTGACCCACTGCCACATAAAAGATGTGACAGCTGAGCTTGCTGCTGCTGTACGCGGTGAAGAAACCGGGATAGCCATGAGTGAAGCATATGTCGGAGGAGGAGTAAATGCTGATAATATCAAGAAAGTCATTGAATACTTGAATGAGACTAAATGGGATGGCGATGTTTCAGTAGAAACTACCGGAACAGATGAAAACATGCAGAAAAGTGTAGAATGGCTAAGAAAAATTATTTAATTATTTTTTAATAAAATAGCACCTTTTTCATATATAATAATGAATGGGTGCTATTTTTATTACCATAAAACTGGGAGAGATTATAGATGGTTGATAATGCAACCGGGTTATGGAATGTATCAGATTATGGCAGTACGCCAAAATTTAATGCTGCAAAAAAGGAAGAACTATCCTTAAATAAAATAGACAGAGAAATACTTAAAGGTCTGGCAGCCAGGGTAGCAGAATTTGCAGGTTCTCCCATAGAAGATGAAAAAAGAAAATTATGGACCGACCATAATATGCTTAAGACTAAAAGACCAGTTGTCTTTTGTGATCCGGAAAATGGCTGGAATGAGATAATCACTGAGAACAAGATAAAATGCACAGGCAGTCTGGCAAGAAGATGGGAAGTCGTATTGAGAAAAGAGATCTTCTGGGCAGATTCCATTAAAGACGATAAAGTTATCGAACCGTATTTTGATATTGGCTATACTTTTACAGATGATGGATGGGGATTGGATTCTCAAGTATCCGGAGGCACAGAAGGAGGATCTTATGTCTGGGAATCTCCCATTAAAAATGCTGAAGATGTAAAAAAATTACACTTTCCCAAAATAGAAGTGGACTATAAGACTACTGAAGACACAATTGCGATTGCCGATGATATATTCGGGGACCATTTAAAAATAAGGCTTATCGGAAGATGGTGGTGGACACTTGGGCTCACTATGGACCTTGCTTTTTTAAGGGGTCTTGAAAATATAATGCTGGACATGCTTGATAATCCTGATCTTATCCATCAATTGATGTCTATACTCAGTGATGGGACATTAAAAAAAATAGATTATCTGGAAGAAAATAATCTCCTTTCGCTAAACACTGATACCTATGTCGGGTCCGGTGGATTTGGATATACGGATGAATTGCCTGCCGGAGGATCCGGTAAAGAACATATCAAGACAATTGATATGTGGGGGTTTGGCGATAGCCAGGAGACTGGGAAGTGTGTCCCCCCGGATGTTTGAAGAATTTGTCTTTCCCTATCAATTACCCCTTCTTAAAAGGTTCGGGCTTAATTGTTATGGATGCTGTGAGCCCCTTGATAAGAGATGGGAAATCGTAAAAAGATTTCCAAACCTGAGAAGGGTCTCAATATCCCCGTGGTCTGACCTGGAAATAATGGCGGAATACCTGCAGGATGATTATGTATTTTCTCTCAAAGCAAATCCTGCGGTACTTGCCGTACCGGTTATGAATAAAAGATCTATACGGCAAAAGGTCAATGATGACTTGAAGAAGACAAAAGGTTGTGTGGTCGAGATATTGATGAAAGACAATCACACTCTGGGGAAAACCCCGGAAAATACAATAAATTGGGTTAAGATCGTAAGAGAGGAAATCGAAAAAGTTTATTAAATCAATGTTTTTAATAGAGCTGGCCACCTCTATTCATTTTCAGTTTGATGGGCCAGTAACTTAATAAACAATTAACTCTGGGGAGAGTCAATGAAAAAAGAAGATAATATCCAGCCCTTAGGCTTACCGGAAGAAACTTTTGAAGGCGACTATATAGTCGCCACCTATTTTTTCAGGTCCACAAAAGATTCTGATGTCTATGAAAAAGCAAAATCCTTTGCCATCGGCCAGACTCTTGGAACCTGGCTTCCAGTGCCGGGCATAACAAATAAAATGAGGGAAAAACATGGTGGACGCATTACTGCGATCTATGATATACCCCCTGCAGAACTGACCGGTGACGAACCTGAAGAGACTGCGCATATTATCCAGATCGCATTTCCTGATGAAAATTTCAGCCCCCAGTTTCCAATGCTCTTTACCACACTTCTTGGAAATGATGTCTCTACCTCGGCCCAGGTAAAACTTATTGATCTAAAGTTTTCTAAAAAGTTTTTAAACCATTTCAGCGGTCCAAGATATGGAATCGACCGCCTGTATGAGTATTTTGGAATCCGCAGGAGACCGATAGTTCTTAATATGATAAAACCCTGTCTCGGCTATACACCTGATGAAGGTGCAAAAATATTTAAGGAGATCGCATCCGGAGGAGTCGATCTTATAAAGGATGATGAGCTCTTTGCCGATACTCCCTTACAGCTCTGTGGCAGACCGGGTAAAAAGCTATACTGAAGCCGCCAGACAGGTTGAGGGGGAAACAGGACATCTTACTATGTATTGTGTCAATATAACGGACCGTCAGGATAAGATGATAGAGCATGCACACAGGGCAGTGGAAGCAGGAGCTGGAGCACTTCTTGTGAATTTTGTGGCTACTGGACTGGGCGCTCTTCAGGCTCTTGCCGAAGATCCTGCAATTACTGTTCCCCTGGTCGGCCATTATGCAAGCGTGGGTGCAATGTCAGAATCCCCTTATACGGGAATATCAACTCACCTGATGCTTGGAAAACTTGCAAGGATCGCAGGAGCTGATGTCTGTATGTTCAGTTCACCCTACAGCACTTATCCTTTCCTCAGGAGGAGATATTTCCAGATCGCTGACGCACAGAGGCTCCCATTATATGATACCCTGCCTACCATGCCGCTTATAGGAGGCGGGATAACCCCAAACAGCGCAAGGAAAATAACTGCTGATCTTGGAAAGGAAATAATGCTTGCAGTGGGAGGAGCTATCCTGGGCCACCCAATGGGTCCTTCCCAGGGTGCAAAGGCCATGATGCAGACAGTAGAAGCCCTTGCAGATGATACTGATATCGATGAGCTGGCAAAACAAAAGGGAAATAAAGCTCTTAAGATAGCCCTTGATAAATGGCAGTGACCCGATCATATTGTCCGGATCATCATTAAACAAAAAATTTATTTATATAATTTACTTAATTTGCCAAATAAAAACGGAAAGAAGAATAAAAAATAGATGCGAGTAGAAAATATAAAACACTCCCAGGGTTCACCGTTTGATGATCTTATCCAGAATCCTATACAAAATGATCCCGGATCAATGAAATGGGTACTTCTGGGGACCGGAAATCCGCTGAGCGGATATTCCCGTTCAAAAGCTGCAAGTGCCCTTCTGGTCGGAGATAAGACTTTTTTGATCGATTGCGGAAATGGGACATTAAACAGACTTATTATGGCTGGTATCCAGCACACCCGGATATCACATCTCTTTTTTACACATCATCATGCCGATCACAATGGTGGTTTCATTGACTTCTTTTCCTCAGGGATCTTTTCAAGAGAAGTCCCAAAAAGACAGAAGCCATTAAATGTCTATGGCCCTACAAATACAAAGGAAGTAATAGGTAAAATGAGGGAATCCTTAAATACTGATTTTAAAACCAGGAGATCTTTTGACGAGGACAGTAATAGAATAATTTATAATGAATTAAACGATGGCCTGATCTTTAATGAAGATGGAATTAAAGTAGAAATCTTTACCGTGGACCACGGTGATTTTAAGCCTGCGGTAGGCTACAGGTTTTCATTTAATAATAAAGTAATTGTATGTTCCGGGGATACTGCACCGTGTGAAAATATTTTTAAGTATTCAAAGGATGCAGATATTCTTATCCATGAATCATACAATACCAAATGGAATGACCGGGTAGAAGAGATCTATGGCAATAGTGACACAGGCCGCGGATTTAAAGGGGCTGAATATAAACACACCTCGACTTTAGAGGCTGCAAAATTAGCAGAAGATTCAAATGTCAAACACCTTGTACTTACTCACCATATCCCTTCAATAACTCCGGAACCTCCCCTTGAGAAAAGCTATATTGAAGGAATGAGTGAGATCTACTCGGGAAAAATAACCATGGGAAGAGACCTCATGATGGTATCTTGAACAAGCAATTAAATAAAAATTAATTAAAGCGAGGGTCATATGCCAGTTTTCAGGAAGATGCTAACCGGGGCTAACTGGAAAATATATAAAAAAACATGTTCTGAAGTCAAAGAGTTTGTAAAAGAGTTAAAGAATAATATTGATAAATTCCGGACTGATCTTATGGACGCCTACATCCTCCCGGATCCAATATGCCTCCAATCACTTATCGATGAGCTTGGAGATTATCCAATAAGTTATGGTACACAGGATATCTTCTGGGAAGATTCAGGTTCTTATACCGGGGAGATATCTCCTCTTGTATTGAAGGACCTGGGCTGCCGTTATGTTTTTATAGGGACACTCTGAAAGAAGGAAATTTTTTGGTGAAACAGACCTTTCCATTAATAAGAAAATACATGCATGCTATAGGAACGATATATACCCCATTCTCCTGACAGGTGAAAGTGCAGAGGAGAGGGAAAAAGGCATTACCCTTGATATTATAAGGAAACAGCTCCTGGCAGGACTTAATGGTATCCCACCGGAATTTTTGCCAGAGATGGCCCTGGTATATGAACCGGTATGGGCAATAGGACAGAAAAGTTCAGCTTCACTTAAGATTATAGAAGAGTCACATCTTATGGTCAGGGAGCTGCTTTCCTCCCTTTATGGTCCCGGTATTTCCCGGTCAACAAGGATCTTATACGGCGGAAGTGTAAATATTAAGAATGGGGCCGATATCATAAAGATCCCTGATGTTGACGGCCTTGCGATAACAAGAGGTGCGCTTGATGCGGATAATTTTTCTGAATTCATCAGGATGACTGAATCTGAGGCAGAGAAAAGATATAAGACTACAAACCATTAGCTTTATCTAACTAATTATATCTATAAAAAAACTGCCAGGGATTAATAATGCGGGAAGATTACTTACAGGATACCTGGGAGCCTGTCCGAGCATAATAATAAATACTATTAATAATATAATAGTCACCGCTCCCAGTATTGCTCCAATCAGATATATCCCTTTACCTTTACTGATATACAAACCCCGGTAAGAACCTATGAAGTCTTTTATTCCATATACCATTGATACAGCAGATGTGCCTATTGTTGCAACCCCCATAAGCATGATCATGAATAAAAAGAAAACATACCTGGTAAAATCCTCCCGGGCATCGATGACCTGCAGGATATTGATCCCGAAAGGCTTATCCGGGATCAAAAGGAAAAAAGTAAAACCAAAGACCACTGATAATACTCCCAGCACCATCGCTTCGATTGAGAATCTTTCTTTAGTTTTATTATTAGCTTCCCTGACCATGAGTCTGATCAAATCCTATGGATTCCCACTTTTGTTCTTAAATATATAATATCAGTTAATTAATTTTATTCGATATCTTGTTTATAGAAAAGACTTCTAGATGATTTTATCACTTATGTGATAAACTTCGGCATAGTAAAATATTATATAAAAAGAACAAGCAAAAATAATGATCTCGGTTAATCACATAAGTCTTAGTTTTGGCGGACAAAGATTATTGGAAGATATTTCTTTTCAAATAAACACAGGCGAAAGGATCGGTCTGGTTGGAAATAATGGTGCCGGCAAGACCACCCTGTTAAAGATAATCCTTGGAACTCATCCACCGGATTCGGGTTCTGTTGAAAAAATTACAGGGCTTAGCATGGGATACCTTCCCCAGCAGATGAAGATAATTGATAGCAGGACACTTGTAGGTGAAGTAAAAACCGCCTTTTCACAGATCACTAAGCTTAAAACGCAAGCAAATCAGTTAGAACAGGAGATCAATGAAAGAAATGATTATGAATCCGGAGATTATCTCAAACTCATCAATAGATTGTCAGATATCAATACCAGGATCGAATTACTGGGTGCAGCCAAAGTAGATGAACAGATCGAAAAAACACTTACAGGACTTGGATTCCGGCCAGAAGATTTCATCCGGCCGACAAAGGAATTCAGCGGTGGTTGGAGGATGCGGATAGAACTTGCAAAGATCCTTCTTCAGCGTCCTGATCTTCTTCTGCTCGATGAACCGACAAACCATCTGGATATTGAATCTATTCAATGGATAGAAGAATTTCTTTCGAATTATAGTGGAGCAGTGATCATAATATCTCATGATAGGGCCTTTCTGGATAATATCACTAATAGAACAATTGAGATCACCCTGGGGAAAATATATGATTATAAGGTCGGGTATACAAAATATATCACCCTGAGAAAAGAAAGAAGATCTCATCAATTGGCTGCACATAAAAACCAACAGAAATTAATATCCAGCACAAATAGATTTATAGATCGTTTCAGGTATAAAGAATCAAAAGCTGTTCAAGTACAATCCAGGATAAAGCAGCTTAAAAAGATGGACAAGATAATTATCGACGAAGAAGATACATCATCTATCAGAATAAGATTCCCGGCAGCTCCGCGTTCAGGAAATATAATATTTGATGCTTTAGGATTATCAAAAAAATTTGGTAAAAATATTGTCCTTGAAGATATAGATTTCTATATCAAACGTGGAGAAAGAATAGCATTTGTCGGGAGGAACGGCGAAGGTAAGACTACTCTTTCCCGAATACTTGTAGGTGAACTTGATCATTCAGGTGAGTTAAAAACAGGGCATAATGTCCATATCGGTTATTTTGCCCAGAACCAGGATGAACTTCTTGATGAGTCTATTACAGTTTTTGATACCATAGACAGAGTAGCTGCCAGAGATTCCCGGACCAGGACAAGACCTCTCCTGGGCGCATTTTTATTCCGGGATGATGATATTGAAAAAAAAGTAAAAGTACTGTCCGGGGGTGAGAGATCAAGACTTGCCCTGATCAAACTTCTCCTGGAACCTTTCAATCTCCTTATTCTTGATGAGCCTACAAATCACCTGGATATGCGTTCAAAAGATATTCTTAAAAAAGCACTTCAGAAATTTACAGGTACATTGATCCTTGTATCCCATGACAGGGAGTTTCTTGATGGTCTTATAAATAATGTATATGAGTTTAAGGATCATAAGATAAATAGATTTATGGGTGATATCTACGATTTCCTTCAAAAGAAAAAGATTGATTCACTCCGCCAGCTCGAGGAGAATGAAAATAAAATTGACCCTGGGCCAGAGGCAAGTCCTGCGTCTACGGGCAGGGAAAACTATATTAAGAAAAAAGAATTTAACAAAAAATTACGTATCCTTATAAAAAATATTTCCGGATGTGAAAATTCGATTGAAAGCCTGGAGGAGGAATTAACTGAATTATCTGCACAGTTTGAATCTCCGGACCAGGTTCCTTATGATCAAGACCAGGGAAATAATTCATTATTTATTAAATATGGCGAACTTAAAAAGACTCTGGAGAAGAAGATGGATGAATGGGAAAAACTTCATTCAGAACTTGAAGACCTTAAGAAGAGTCCTTATTATTTATTATAAATAGCGGGAATGAATACTGTTTATTCCCGCTATTTATTTTAATCCAAAAAAGAATAATGCTCACTTTCCCATTTCACAACCATTATCATCATGATGATTCTACGGCGCTGTATAGACTACATTTAAATTGACATGACTTTTAAAATATGTCCAGCCATCCCAGTTACCATTACCATCTGAGCCTACAACTCCGAAATGTATCCTTACCTGGAACCTGGATTTGCCATCATCTATTGCGTCTTGCAGTTCATCTATCAATTTTTGATTACTGCATGTAAAATTTGGTGAAACAAAGCTTTCTATTCCTACTCCGACCAGATTAAAATCCGATACTACCAGGGGCTCAGCTCCCCACTCGGTGACTCCGACCCATAAACTACCAAAAGCCGGGGTCCCGAGTACCGCCTGTAGATCATAGGTAAGGGTGGCATCAGTTACTATTACTCCCGCAAGTGAGGTTATATCATAACTCATAAACCCCCTGCTTGCTTTATTTGTATTGGAATCTCCTGCATATATTGCACTATTATTTACTACTCCCTGGCCCTGTACTATATATCCGCTTTCAGAATTGACATAGGGTACATCCATTGTTGCTACAGGAGGAGGCAGGGACGGGAGGACCTCTACAGATATTGTGAGTGTTGCAGTCCCTCCATTTCCATCGTCTACTTCTGCTGATACATCATAATCACCAGCAGCTGCCGGTGTTGTCCAGTTCATAGGATTTGCATGTATATCATTTATGCTTCCGCCACTTACATTCCATGTCACAGAAAGAGGATCCCCGTCTGGATCAGATGAATTTACAACCACATGATATGTCTCATCTGTATAATGGAAATCTTCATCCACTACTATCGAGGCTATCACAGGGGGACCATTGCATCCCCACGACAGTGTTATTGAATCAGAGGCGGATCCTTCAGAATTGGTAGCAGTTGCTGTAAGAGTATATGAATCTGCCGGATCGCTTAAATTGATCTGAACTTTTTTTGATCCCCATACTCCGCTACTGTCATCTTTTGAAAAATCTATGTCTGAATTCGGTGTCCCTGTTACATCAGCTCTTATCCTGTAATAGCAAACTCCATCACCGGATGAATAGATAGGACCTTCATATATTATTAGTTCGATGGTAGGAGCCTCTACATCATCAGGATCGGCGTCTTCATCAGCGTCTGCGTCGGTATCTTCGTCAGTATCTTCATCGGTATCGGTATCTGTATCAGCATCTGCGCCTGCATCAGTATCTGATTCAGCGTCTGTATTCTCCTCTTCGCCAACACCTACCTTATCTTTAATGGGAGCACCACATTGATTGCATAATGCTGCAAAACTAAAAAGAAAAATAATAGTTAAAACAGTCAAAATTATATATAACTTATTTTTCCTCATAAGGCCCTTTCACCATTTTTTGAAAGATTAAAGGAGATACCCGGTTCAAGGATATCTCCTTATTATTCGAATTTCATCAACAGGTATCGCTCTTCTGCCTGTTTATCTTACTTTTTGCTTTAGGGCCTTACCAACTACAAATTTTGGAACTGTACGGGCAGCTATCTGGATCTTTTCTCCGGTCTTTGGGTTTATGCCTGCTCTGGCTTTTCTATCTGAGGTCTGGAAAGTTCCGAATCCGACCAATGCAACTTTGTCTCTTTTCACCAGGGCATCACCTATAACTTCCTGAAATGCGTCAATAGCGCCGGCAACATCCTTTTTTGAAAGACCTGTTTTTTCAGCTACTGCATCCACTAATTCTGACTTATTCATTTTTGCTCCCTTCGTTTTATTAGTAAATTATAATACTTTTATAACATATTTATTATAAGTTCTTAAGTGCTATTTTAAAATAAATATTGCCTTAAGATTATTCCATAATACGGTTCCATATAATAAATACCTTTAGTGTAAGAATTAGATCAATAAACCCTTACTAATATACAATTATACACATTTTATTTTATTTTGGTTATAATTTTTTATAAATAAATATTAATTTTTCGCTTTATTACTAGTGTCAGGGACCATCCGGGAAGAAAAACGCTAAAAATCCTGAGATTTATAAAACAGGATCATAATGACTGGAAAATAAAATTTATTGAAAAACTCTGAGTACAGGCTAGTATAATTAATTTATACATTTGTGTATTTACATTAAAAATTAATCATATTATAATATTCCCATGAAATCTCTGAAGGGAATAAGATCATGCATCAAAGAAACCGGACACAGGCTACCTGGATATCTTGTCTTGCTTATTACTATTTTCTTATTATCATTGCTTTCAAATCCCGCGATTATCTCCTCTTCTCCGGGTAAGGAACATAGTCTTAGAAAACCATTTATTTCCCCCCTTTATGGGGACGTGGCACTTGGTTTCAGGGAAGAATACTTTAATGATGAGAAACAGGCAGATTACAAACATACCGGAATAGATATAATAGGTAATCCGGGGGATAGTATATCAGCATCAGGTAATGGGATCGTAGCCTATACAGGCTTCTCCCCTATTGGAGGCCGTACTATTGTAATAAGGCATAATCAGGATATCAGGACCACTTATCTTAATCTGCAGAATATATATGTAAGCCAGGGAGATATGGTAAAGCAAGGAGACAATATAGCGACAATAGGTGCTTATGACGACCCTTCCTACACAGACAGCCATCTACATTTTGCAATTATATATTTAAATAAATATCTTGATCCATTACAGGTACTTAATATGGACTATAATAGTATTTCAAGATTTCTGAGACTTGTATATGTTCCGGGGGATTTAAAAATATACTGATCTTACTGAAGGTTGGAAAAATAATCTTTGATGTTTTTCATTTCTGAATCTGCCTTATTATCAATCTTTTCCCTACCTACGCCAAATTCTATTATATTTAAAGTAAGTTTTATCTTTTCAAAAGTCTTTCTGAGTATGCCCTGTATTTTTGGTTTTTTATTTATGTCATGAATACTAAATTGCAGATAATCCTCACCATCAGTGGTAGAGATAAATTTGATATGGCCTATCTCCTTGCAACCATTTTTCTTGAGGTATTCTACTAAATTCTTGGAAATCTCACTGATCTTATTAATAAAATCCTCTTTGGTCACAGGTCTCGACGAAGTTATGATCACCTTTTTTGTAAGTGCTACTGTACTGTTTGAATTTATTGGCATCTGTATTTATTATAGATTTATTATAAAAAGTTTAATTCTTAATATCAGGCAGCTAATTTTACCATAACCACTGCCATTGTCAAAGATTTTCAAATTATCTTTCATGTTATTTATATAGTCAATATTTCACATTACCTCAGGAGATTTAACAGGGTTCTCATATAGGCTTCTGTCCTTCCAGGATATATTTATAAATTGCTTTTCCCAGACCCGAATTATAGCTCTCATCTGTTACAATATCTGCCTTTTCCAGGATTTCAGGATATGAATTCTTTACAGCTATCTTGAGCCCGGCAATCTCAAACATGGAAAGGTCATTGGGACTATCTCCCAATACTGCAATTTCCTCCTTTTTAATTCCCTGTGAATCAATTAAAGCAAGAAGAGCATTACCTTTTGTGGCATCTTTATTCAGGATGTCGAAAAAAAACTTTCCAGACCTGATAAACTGCATTTTACCTGAATATTTCTTCCTCAGCTTATAGTCAAGTGGATTGGACTCTTCAATAGGGATATAGATGTCTACAGTATTATTCGCATAGTAATCTGTCTCTATGCTGCTTACATTTTCAAATTTTTCGCCAATATCATCAAGATGCTTAAGATCCGGATGATATTCTTCAAGATATAATTTTCCATTCTCAAGTGCTATCACCGGTTGATAATTATTACTCTTTATCTCCCTTACGATCTCGTAATAATACACGGGATCTATCTTTGATGATCTTATTATCTCCAGATCAGGGTTTATAGTTACACTGCCGTTTAAGGTTATCTGGGGAAGACAGAGCCCAAGATCCTTTACTATGTATAAAATGGAGTCCATTGTCTTTCCGGTGGCAAGTACTACTCCAATACCTCTCTTCATACACTCAAGAAGCGCTTTCCTGTTGAGCTCAGTGATCTGAGAATTGTTATCCAGAAGTGTTCCATCAACATCAGTAGCTATTAATTTATACAATTTAGTCCGTCTTTCCGGTCAAATAATTAGTCATAATTAATTTAATGATTATTATAAGTTTTTCTTTAGATCTAATATATTATAAAAAGTTATTAACTCAAAACTTTCTCCAGTGCATTCCGGAACAAAATCTTTTCTTCTATATCTTTATTAAACCCGAGATCTGTAAATGCTTTTATGGGAGTCTTTGAATTGGGAAGAGGAAAATCTGTAGCAAAAAATATTCTACCAGGACCGTGTCTCTCAATAATATCCTTTATTTTAAATCCCTCTAAAAAATTGAAAGTATATGAAAGATCAAGATAAAAATCCTCCCCGATTATTTTATCGATCACCTCATCCCATAATCTAAACCCTCCAAGATGAGCTAGTATTATTTTCATTTCCGGAAACTTCCTTCGAAGCCTGATAAAAGAATCTACTCTCGCATACAATTCGTTTACTGAAGTCACTTCATCCCCGGCATGAAATAGTGTCCAGAGGTCATTATTAATAATCTCCTGTAGATTCCGTCCATCTTTTCATCGTCCGGGTAAAAACCTTGAAAATTTGGGTGAAATTTCACACCTTTCAGACCCCCTTCTTTTATTCTGGACAACTCCTCCTGAAAATCCTTATATCCGGGAAATATTGTACCAAAAGCTCCGATTTTATCAGGATAGTCCCTAATGGTGTCTATAAGCCAACTATTCAGTACCTCGACTTGAAGTATAGAAGTGGACACGGGCTGGATTATAGAGAAACTGATACTGCTTGAATCCATAAACCAAAAAGATCCTTTAAGACAGGCTTCGCTATAAAACTAAGTTTATACTTACTTTCCAGCCTTTCCACAGCTTTCACTGACATATAGTCCGGAAAAATATGTACATGGATATCTATTATATTATTGTCCATTAAATCCAAAAATCCATCAAGACTTATGTGTTGCCATACCAAAACAGTCTTCAGCAGCTTCCATCACTACTTCTGATAATGTGGGATGAGAATGTATGGTTGTAGAAAGATCATCGACAAGCATCTCGCCTTTCATCGCTACAGCAACCTCGTGGACCAGGTCTGAGGCCCTTGGACCTACCATCTGGGCACCGAGTATCTCTCCGGTCTCTTTATCAGTCACTATATTTATGAAACCTTCTGTCTCCCCTGTTATAAAAGCTTTTCCGCTGTTTGAAAACGGGAAGTTTCCCACACTGACCGGATATCCCTTTTCTTTGGCCTGTGCAGCATTAAGACCAACTGTACCTATCTCGGGAGATGTAAATACTGCCCAGGGCACTACTGAATAATCCATTACCTTGTCTTTCCCTGATATTATCTCAGCTGCTATTTTTCCTTCTTCTGAAGCTAAATGGGCAAGCTGAAGTCCGCCTGTAACATCCCCAACAGCATAAATATTAGCTATATTTGTCCTTAACTTACTGTCTGTTTTGATATAACCTTTCTCATCAGTTATTACTCCTGCATCTTCGAGTCCTATGCCGGCCGAATTAGGTCCCCTTCCTACAGAGACAAGTATCTTTTCTGCTTCCAGCTTTTCTCCGCCGGAAAGCTTCAATTTAAAACCGGCGCCTTCCTTATTGGATTCTTCCACCTTTGTGGAGGTAAAGATGTCTACATCTTTTTTGCGGAGTGATTTGTAGATCACTTTTGAGATATCTTCATCTTCTGTGGTAAGTATTCTCGGAAGAAGCTCGACTATTGTGACCTTTGTACCAAAAGACGCAAATATATTAGCAAACTCTGAACCTACTACACCTCCGCCAACTACAAGAAGTGATTTTGGTAGTTTCTTAAGAGACAGTATGCCGGTATTTTCCATAATTCCTTCATGTGACAGGTCAAATGGGGGTACATTGTTTGCAGATGAACCGGTAGATATAATGATATTGTCTGCATTTACCACTACATCTTTTCCCCCTGAAGTCTTGACAGTAAGGGTAGTCTTTGAGCTGAGCCTCCCTTCTCCTTTTATTAGTTCTATCCCATTTTTCTTAAAATGAAATGCAAGTCCTCTCCTCTGCATTTCGATTACATTATCTTTTCTGGTCATCGCTTTTGAAAAATCAAGTTTTGGCTTATTTACTTCTATGCCGAAAATTGATGCCTTTTCAATCTCTTCCAGCGTATGGGCTACATGATATAGGGCCTTGGTCGGAATACATCCGCAGTTAAGGCATACTCCCCCAAGGTTGTCTTTTTCAATGACCGCTACTTTCAGCCCAAGTTTTGCTGCTCTTATTGCTCCGACATATCCGCCGGGACCGCCTCCAAGGATAGCAAGGTCGAATCTCATATCTGTCATTTTTTTCTCCTCTTAATGATGTAATAATAAATTTTCTAATGTTAAAATATCATTTATGGTAAATAGAACCGGGAAAACAAAAAAAGAGGTTTTGTCTCCTTCAAAAATGCTCCGTTCGATAAAAGGGGGAGATATCGGGGGTATTAGCGTTTTTGATCTTGGACTTATCCCATATGATGAATCATTCCAGCTCCAGCTTGAACTTTTTGAATCTATTAGAAAAAACGACCTTCCTGGTGTACTTTTACTTCTTGAACACCCGCCTGTAATAACTATCGGAAGTAACCGGAGCACTAAAAACCTGCTTGCAGGGCAAGATGTCCTTTCCGGAAAGGGAATTGATATCGTCCAATCAAACAGAGGGGGCGATATAACATTGCATGCACCCGGCCAGCTCATCTGCTATCCGGTTTTTAACCTCAAATATTTTAAGAAGGATCTTACCCTGTTTGTTCATAATCTAGAAGAAATAATAATAGAGACTTTAAATGTTTATAATATTTCAGGCAATAGGGTTAAAAAACACCGCGGTGTATATGCCGGTACAAAAAAAATAGCTTCAATAGGATTAAAGGTGCGGAAATGGATAACTATCCATGGCCTGTCGCTTAATATCAACATAGACCTTTCATATTTTGAAAATATTGTAGCCTGCGGTTTAAAGGATTTTCCCCAGACCTCGATTTCTGAAATCCTCGGTAAAGATATACCTATAAATAATGTCAAAGAACTTATGCAAAAATCTTTTGAAAATATTTTTAATATGCCTTTTAATAAAATACAGGGATAAGACCAGCCTGTAATTTTATTCCTTTCCGGATCTTTTCCCATTATCCTTTTTCAGGACTTCATAGATCTCTTTTAAAACTTTTATCGGTTCACGTATAAGTCTTTTAGGAAAGAAAGGCATAAGAGTCGCAACAGCTTTTTTCATATCTTCTGTCATGCGGTGAGGTTTTGTAAGGATCCGGTTAATGAAGTCTTCTGCGAATACAGTTCGAAGGTGCCTCCGGTCTATCTCGATGGTCCTCGAGCAATTATTACAACTTACGCTTCTAAGATAACTGCCGATATAGTTTACCGTATGAGGTGATTCCTTATTGCAGTTTATGCAAAAAAGTACTATTTTTGCTTCTTCATCCTTCATATACTGTTTTATTCCTTGTTTGGATTCCAGGAACCTGCGAGTCCGAACCCGGCTCTCGCACCGGCTCCTAACCAGATCAAACTTATTATATAACTAACATAGCAGGATTCTCAATAAGTTCCACTATGTTTTTAAGAAACCGGGCACCCACAGCACCATCGATAATACGGTGGTCACATGATACAGAAAGATCCATGAATGACTTTATACCAATATTACCGCCATTTGTTCCTGCCGGTTCCTCATCTATTTGACCAAGCACGAGGATAGCTGCTTGCGGCGGATTTATGATGGCTGAAAAATTCCTGATACCGAACATGCCCAGGTTTGTGACGGTAAAAGTTCCTCCCTGTATTTCTTCAAGTGTAAGCTTTGAGCTTCTTGCCTTCCCTATCAGGTCTATTCTTTTCCTGGCAATATCTACTATCTCCAGATTGTCGCATGAAAATATTGTCGGGACGATCAATCCTTCTTCAACAGCTATGGCCATTCCCACATTGACATCCTCATAAATAATATGATCTTCTCCCTGCAGTGATGAATTAACATCAATATTGTCCCTGAGGGCAAGAGCAGTAGCTTTTAATATGAGATCAGTAAAGGTTATCTTTACTTCGTACTTTTTAAGGACTCCCTCTTTTAATTGTTCCCTGAACTGTATTAGATTGGTTGCATCTGCTTTTGCATTCATCACTATATGGGGAATAGTTGATTTTGACAGACTCATCCGCTGGGCTATTATTTTCCTGATACCTTCAAGCTTGACAGTAGATCTTATCCTCATGCTGCCGGGAGCTGCAGCACCTGCAGGTACGGATTTTGCGCCTGACTTATTATAGGCTATTATATCTTCCTTTATTATCCTTCCACCCGGACCGCTTCCTGATATCCTTTCCGTTTTCCAGTCAATGCCCATTTCCTTAGCAGTCTTTCTGGCCAGAGGAGATATTTTAATACGCTCACGGGAAGTACCTGCTTTTTCCACATCTGCAATGATCTTCTCAATATCTTCCTTTACTATTCTTCCCCTGGGACCAGATCCCTTTACCGTACTGATATCAATATTTTTTTCACCTGCGATCTTCCGGGCAAGTGGAGAGATCTTTATCCTGCCATCAGCTGGTTCAGGTTGCTTTACTGGGCTGGTGTCCGCTATCGTGTCTACTGAAGGTTCAGCAATAATAGTTGATTTTTCATCCACAGAGGCTGCCGCTACCCCTGATGCATCAGTCCCGGTTTCCCCTGCAGGAGCCTGTGAGGGTGCATCAGGAATTTTTTCATCCTTCTCACCTATATAGGCAATCACTTCAGTCACTGGTACTTCCTCACCTTCACCTTTGAGTATCTTCCTCAAAATACCTGAATTATAGGATTCCACCTCCAGGGACACCTTGTCTGTCATGACCTCAAAGAGGACATCACCTTCTCCTACTTTGTCTCCCTCTTTTTTATGCCATTTTTCAATCTTTCCGGATTCCATAGTAAGGCCAAGTTTTGGCATTATAACTTCATGCATGTAAATATCTCCCTATATCATTATTTAAAATCTATTAAAAAACTTAT
>PVMK01127243.1_pt1 | contig 46336 bp, 49 predicted proteins | sample 1853481 | NCBI WGS metagenome assembly PVMK01 (sample SAMN08533507, study PRJNA380276) | Marine sediment metagenome, whole genome shotgun sequencing project.
CACATACGGCGGAATAATTTTCCCATATAGGGCTGAGCGGTCTCGAAAATATCAAAGTCGGGATCTAACCTGAGACCAACACCCTGCATCATGACCACTGTTTTCATCAGCAGGTAATAATCAGTGGGTATAGAGAGTTTGTATTCATATAAGATTGGCTGGACCGCTTTCGAGATTTCCCGGGCGTCAATTTCATAAATTGGCAACCCATAATACCTGGTCAAAATTCTCTTAAGGTCCCGCTCCAGACCAATCCGATCGACCTTGTAATCAGCAACTCCCATGCGCTGCAGCTGATCAACGATTGCCTCTGCATCCAATTGCACACCTGCGATGAATAAGCGCGCCAGGTTAGCCCGATCTTTATCGTCCAAACGACCCACTGTGCCAAAATCGAGCAAGCCGATCACCTCCCCCGGCAGGATAAGCATGTTGCCGGGATGGGGATCGGCATGGAAGAAACCATCAATCAGCACTTCTTTGAGCGCAAAATCCGCAGCATATCTCGAAAGACGCTGTGGACTGTACCCGGCAGCTTTCAACGCCTCAAGATTATCGATCTTGATCCCCTTCAGGCGCTCCATGACCAGTAAGCGCTTGGTGGAGTAATCCCAGTAGATTTTCGGGACGGTAAGGCGGTTCTCATCCTCGAAATTCTTGCGAAAGCGATCCGCATTCCAGGCTTCGCTCCGGAAATCCATCTCGGTACGCAAAGCCGAAGCAAATTCTTCTGCCAGGTCCCCGACTTCGAAGCGGGAAGCTGCGCCAATCCGCTGCTGGGCTGTCTGAGCCAGGTCATAGATTATATCCAGGTCCAGGTTGACTGTCTTTTCGATGTTCGGCCTCTGGATTTTGACCACCACTTCTTCACCGCCAACCAACCTGGCGACGTGAACCTGGGCTAAAGAAGCAGATGCGATGGGAACCGGGTCCACCTGGGCAAACAAGTCTTCGATCGGGGCTCCCAGCTCAGTCTCGACAACTTCCCGGGCCTGCTCCCACGAAACAGGCGGAACTTCATCTTGAAGATAGCTCAACTCCTCAAGGTACTCGGGAGGCATGATGTCGGAACGGGTGCTCAGAATTTGTCCAAATTTAATAAATGTGGGACCTAAATCCTCCATCGCCCGTCTAAGTCGGCGGGGGTTGGTCATCGCATCACCGGGAATATCCCGGCGGCGACGCCAGCGGCGGGGGATGTTCAGACGGTCGCTCAAACGCATCTGCGCCAGGACAGCCCCAAATCCATAATCGGCTAGGATTTCGACAATTTGGCGGTAGCGGCGGAGATAGCGGGGTCTGATCAGCATGGGATTGGTAAATCAAAAAGTGGTCGATGAAGGCTATGTGGGCCTGAATTGCAATTGTGAAATCCCTGACCTGCACAATTTGGCACAAATCGATTCTATCACAGGATGCTAATTTACCATTCCTTCATAAGTCTCGATCAGATCATCAAAATCCACAAGAACCAGCACGGATGCTTTATAATCATTCTTTCAATGACTTGCCTGGGGCAACCAGACCATGCTGACCATCAAACGCTACCCAAACCGGAAATTCTATGACACGGAAGAGAAACGTTATATCACCCTGGATGATATCAGCGACCGTATTCGCGCGGGGCGCGAGGTTCAGGTTATCGATCAGGGTTCGGGAGAAGAGATAACCTCGGTTGTCCTGACCCAGATCATTTTTGAGCAAGAGAAGAAACAATCCGGATTCGTTCCGCGCTCGGTGCTGACCGGCCTGGTTCAAGCCGGTGGGTATACCATGGGACGTATGCGCAGTGCGCTCTCAAATCCACTTGAGCTGCTTAAACAAATTGACGAGGAGATCGAAGGCCGTATCGACCGCCTGATTAAACAGGGCGAGCTGGCAGAAGATGAAGCCCGGCGCTGGCGGGACAAATTGCTCTCGGAAAATGAAACCGCCGCTCCAAAACCCGGGCTGGATGAAGATCAATTCCAGCGCCTGCTGGACGAGCGTGGGGTTCCCACCAGAACTGAACTCGAAACACTTACCGAACAGCTTGAAATCCTGATGGACAAACTGGAGGGTATTGATGATCATCCTGATGATTAAAAGTAACCTTTTTGAAATTGTAGGCATCTAATGATCAACGATAAAGATCAAGCGGCAGATTCCCTCAATGCACTGCGGGAAGGTGACCGGGCGGAATTTGCCCGGCTTGTGGAGCAGTACTCTCCCATGATCTACCGTTTAGGATTAAAAATGCTCAATAACCCACAAGATGCGGAGGATATTCTCCAGGAGACTTTTATTAAGGCCTACAAGCATATCGATAAGTTCGATGGCCGCTCAAGCGTGTCAACCTGGTTGTATCGCATCGCCACAAATGAAGCGCTGATGTCGCTGCGCAAGATACGCCCGGATACGGTCTCATTTGATGTGCCATCCATTTACGAATCTGAACCCCAAGAGCCGCTGCAGATCATCGATTGGTGCTGCATGCCCGAAGAAGAATATCTTACTGCGGAAAGTCGCCTGCGTTTAGATCAGGCTGCGGAGAGATTGCCCGAAAGTTTACGAATTGTTTTTGTCCTGCGTGACATCGAAGGTCTATCCACCCGGGAAACTGCTGAGGTGCTGAATATCAGCGAAACGGCAGTTAAAACTCGCCTTTCCCGTGCTCGTTTACGGCTGCGGGAAGACTTATCGGTATATTATGGAAGGCTGGTAGAGAAGGGATGAAGAATGCACAAGCATGAAGATTGCCGCCATTTACTGAAGTCGCTCTCAGGCTACCACGATGGGGAGATTCCCCAAGAGCTTTGTGACGAGATCGAACTGCATATGAAGGATTGTGATAACTGCCGCATTGTAGTTGACACATTAGGTAAAACGATCTCCCTGTACCAGACCACTTCAGAAGAGGTCACGGTTCCTGAAGATGTGCGCCAGAGGCTTTTCCATCGCCTGGATTTGGACGAGTTTCTGAACATGTAACCATCTCCCCCAAATTGCATCTAAGCAGTTGATGAATAACTTCCAAACCCGAACTGAAGATCTGCCTTTTGCAGTTTTGACCCGCGGAAGCGAAACCTCCCTATTCAGGCAGCATGAACCCACTGCTGGTCTTAGATCATATGATTCATGTCCATAATCCCGATCCGGCATTATGGAATATAACGGCATGCTCAACCTGGAATGCGGCAAATGCGGCTGTACATTGGGTGGTTGTTTTACCTGATGACAAAATTTGATACCTCGGGAAGGTACACAATTAGATGCAGCAATATAGGAGAATAATAAAAAGTGGAAGCTTTACTGAATGAAGATATTAGAAACCAGGTGAAAGAAGCATTTTCTCAAATAGAACAGCCGGTTGAGGTACTCTTTTTCGGCCAGGGGCAAGATTGTGAGTATTGCGATCAAACCCTGCAGCTGGTTGAAGAAGTGAGCGACTTATCTGATCAAATTCACCTCAGCCAGTATGACCTTGATAAGGATGCTGGATTAGCTGAGCAGTATAACGTTGATAAGACCCCCGGATTGGTGATAGCCAGCCGGGTGGATGGTCAGCTGGTGGATTATGGGGTTCGTTTCGCAGGTGTCCCTGCAGGCCATGAGTTTTCGTCATTGATCCAGGATATTATCCTGGTTTCCGGACGCGACTCAAAATTGAGCCAGGCTACTCGTGATATGCTCGCAAACCTTGAAGAACCGGTCTCACTGCAGGTGTTCGTCACCCCAACCTGCCCGTATTGCCCCCAGGCGGTTGTCCTGGCCCACCAGATGGCGATGGAAAGCCCCCTGGTGCAGGCTGAGATGGTCGAAGCGACGGAATTCCCTGAGCTCTCCAGCAAACACGGGGTCAGCGGCGTCCCCCAGACCACAATTAATCATGGTGCAGGAAATGTGGTCGGGGCAGTCCCAGAACAGCAGTTATTTGCAGAGATTCTGCGCTCAATAAATGCCAACTAATAAGCCTATCGCTGGTAGGGCATCCAATTTCCGCATCCTGGCCATGTTCTTGATAGGGGGTGGTTTGCTGGTCATTGGAATCGCCGCCCTTATGCTGCTGCCTGAAACATCCAAGCCTGAAAGCGAGACGGATGTGGGAGGTAACAGGCCAGCCGAGGTCGATTTTCCAGCTCCAGAAATCCAGCTCCACGATCTGGGCGGGCAACCTGTCTCTCTGGCCGATTATCGCGGTCAGGTTGTCTTGGTAAATAATTGGGCTACCTGGTGCCCACCCTGCCGTCAGGAAATGCCTGTCCTGGAAGCATTCTTCCTCGATCACCGCCACCAGGATTTCATAGTTGTGGCGATCGACGCTGGAGACCCAGCAGAGATTGTGAGCGATTTTGTCAGTCGCTATAACATGTCATTTCCTGTTTGGGTTGACCCGAGCAGCTCTGCATTAAACAGTTTTCGCAACAACTACCTGCCCAGTTCATACTTGATTAACGAGCAAGGACAGGTCATCAAGGTCTGGAGCGGGGCGGTGACCCGTGCATCCCTGGAAGAAAATATCACCCCACTATTGAGGGACTGAATATGAGCGCTACAGTAACCTGGCACAAAGGATTGTCTTTCACTGGCCAAGCAGATACTGGCTTCACCGTCCCCCTGGGTGCGAGCCATACGGTGGGAGGGGAAGATGATGGTTTCCGACCCATGGAGCTGATCGCAACTGGTTTAGCTGGCTGCACCGCCATGGATACGATCTCCGTCCTGCAGAAGAAACGCCAGGATGTGACCGCCTTTGAAGTCATTGTTTCAGGAGATCGGGCAGAAAACCACCCAAGGGTGTTTAATAATTTTCGCATTGAGTACCAGATAACTGGACATGGGATTGAAGAAAGTGCAGTTATACGCGCTATCCAGCTCTCGGCAGAACGCTACTGTCCTGCGCAGGGGATGCTGTCCCAGATAGTACCCATAGATCTCATCTACCAGGTCTTCGAAGCTGGAGAGAATGGAGATTCGGAATTGATCGCAAGCGGGGAGTATAAGGCAAAAAGCAATAAGAACCAGGGAGACTATTAGCTACTGGCGACCTAATTTTCGCAGCTCCCGACTGATCTCATTCAATTCTTGATCGCGCTCGGGTGAAGATGGCTGGGAGATCAGGGTCTGCCTTTTGTCCAGCAAATCTCGGAGCTGCTCTTGCGAAACAGAACTTGGCCCAACAGTGACTTCATGATCTGGCAAAATCGATTCAGCATCCCTGATTACACGGAACCCATAACCACCAACCCCGACACCGGCCATCGCCAAACCACAGAAAACCATTATCAGCGCCATACCGGCACCAGCGCCGTAGCCAACCAGCCCCCCAAAATTCACCGATAAGAAGCTGGGTTCGCTCATGGCAGGCTCAAAGACTAAATCTGCCAGCGGTCCAACGAGCAGAGTAGCAATGGGTGTCACAAACCAGGCGATCATGCGCCGGGTGGCAAAAACCCGGCCCTGCAGATCGGCTGCCACTTTGGCCTGCCAGATAGCCTGGTTCGAGCTGTTGATTAATGGGACGGTACCTGCTCCGATAAACGAACCCACAGCCCATACGGGTAAAGATTGCCCTAAACCCATTACAGTGACCCCAAATAAACCTGAAATAAACCAGCCCGAAAGTACTCCGTGTACTTTCTTTTTTGTACCACCCCAGGCGCTCATGATTAAGCCACCTACTACCCCCCCCACCGCACCAGCCGTTTGAACACTGCCAAAGATTAACGCGTTGCTGTTGGTTCGCGCCAGGATCATGGGCGCCAGCAGCGTATAGGCCATCGTAGCAAAGAAATTACCGATCATAAAGACGGTCTGCAGGCCCAATAAACTGGGGCGTTTAAAGATGTAGCGGAATCCATAAGCAGATTCCTTCCATATACTCCCCCGGCTTGCGAGACCTTCTTCTGTGACCTCCGGTTGCGGGATCCTGACGATCAAAAGCGCCCCGATGGCCACCAGGAAAGTAACAATATCGATGGTCAGGATGCCGCCCAAACCGATGAAAGGCAGCAATGCCCCAGCCAGCAATGGGGCGAAAATCCCGGATGTGTTGCCTGCCAATTCGTTCATCGCGTGCGCCCGGGCGTAATGCTTCTTGGGCACGATCATCGTGATCGCAGCAGAATATGCCGGCCATTGAAAAGTTTGAAAGACCCCGGTGATCGCATTGGCTGCGAACAAATGCCACAGCTCCAGCTGCCCGGTCATAAAAAGAATCAGGACACCGATAGTCGCCACCCCTGAACCCAGGTCGCTGAGCATCATCATCAATTTTCGATTGGAGCGGTCCACGATCGCTCCCGCAATTGGACTGAAAATCAGCAAGGGGGTGACGTGAAAAAAGGCCGCCAGAGCCAGGGCGGTCGCTTTCCCGGTCAGCTCGTACGCCCAAATCGTCAGGGCAAAGGCGGTCATTTCGGTGCCGAGCAGTGAGACTGCCTGACCAACCCAGACAATAGAAAATGCGAACATACCGCTTGGACGTTTATTTAGCATAGCAATGATCTCTCGATTTCCCAATCATGAGACAAGATTGTATATTTTACTGTATCTATTCGTATTTGGAGGTCATTAAATAAATCGAGCGCGCTGACAAAATCAGTGCGCTCAAAATTTGGTTACAGGGCATGAAACAAGTGCTTGTCTAATTATCCAGGCTCAAGACTAATTGCTGTTCAACGCCTTGACCGGGCACAGGTCCATATTGGTCATATATGTCTTAAACTTCTCAGTCGATTCAATATGCAGCGACCCGCCAGTAGGAATGCCGTTCGCCTGCCCGAATACTGCATTGGTCTGCGCGTGGCGGCCTTCGATTGGCACCACCAAATTATCCACGTGGGAATAGAACTTATAGCTGCTGTGCACGCGAACCGGTTCGGGATAAAAGAACTCAACCACGATCATCTGGGGATTTGACTGGTAGTCCTGGTATGTTGCTTCTGACATGGTCAGCGGATCCCAACGTTTGCGACCCGACATGCTCTCGTTCATAATCTCCTTTAATTTGGAGTAGTGAAAAGAAGCCGGATCGAGATTGGTGGTTTCCCCATAGCAGTGCAGTACAATCGCGTTGGGTGTCTCTCTGAAAGCGTTAGAAAACCAAAGCCAATCGCCGGTCGCGAACGAGATAATCGAATAAACAACCACAGCAACAACCAAAACAACAATAATTAATAAATTGATTACCGATGGTTGTTTTCTTTCGCCAATATGCTGCATGCTTTCTTCCTTTCCAATAAAATATTCTCTCGAAAAATTCCAGTCACCCACAGCTCGATTGTTAATTACCAATATGAATACTAGCTAACAGAGACCTGGGTTCACCCAGAGACAATATTAATCCTGCTCAATACAGAGTATTAGCTTGTTTAGCCATTTTCAAGAATTCCAACCGCTTCGTCAACACTCAATTCACCCCGTTCGATGCTCTCCAAAATCTCTGCGTGAGATAAAATCTCAACTTGATCGGATATTGGAGGTGGCAGTTCTTTTAAATCCTCGATCGCTTCCGCGCTAGCGAAATAGAAATCTCCGGACACACTTTTGTGGCGAATTTCAACACCGCCGCCCATAATCTCTGCCCTGTGATGATTGCGAGATTGAATTGATGAAGACAGCGGTGCAGAGATCCTCAGATCCCCGCTCAGGCTTGAGGAATTGACCGTCACCCCGGTTAATTGGGTGACTCCCACTTTGATATCGCCTGAAACAGAATTAAAATCGTAGGGACCATCTCCAAGCGGTGTTTCAAGCGTTAAATCCCCGCTGACTGTCTTTGCCCGCAAACTGGGAAAATTGCTCTGCATAAGGCGGAAATCTCCGGAAACAGTTTCTATCCTTGTCGGCGCGCTGACTTGATCAGCCTGTACATCCCCACTCACCGACTTCATTTTAAGTGCGCCATAAAGCGAGTTAAGCGTAAGCTCTCCACTGACCGTGGAAATATCCATTTTCCCTGAAATGCCTTCGATATTGGCAGCATTGCTGACCCCGCGCACCTTCAAATCACAATTTCTTGGAACTGCGACATCATAAATCACCTTGCAAGGCCCGAACCTGCTAAGAAGTCGAAATCCAGAGTGATCATAACGAGTGTGGACGATAACTTTGCCTTCATTATCCTGGGACAATTCGATCAATGTATTATCCGCATCCCCGGAGTTGAGGATTTTTTCAGCACGCACAACGATGACATTATCATCACCAGCCTTAATTTTCACCTTTCCCCGGATATTTGAAAAGGAAAGTGAGGCATTTTCTCCGCAATTAAATGTCTTTTCGATTGCCTCTATATTCATCAATCAGCTCCTCGATTCACTCAATGAAGATCTCTACATGTTCCCCATCTTCTTCATCAATGACATCAACCACCTTGCCCTCAACTCCACTCTGCAGCATCTCTTTGAGCTGCTCAAAGTCGAGATCGGCAACTTCTGGAGCAAACTGGGCACCAATCTGCATACCCCATTCCATCAAACCAATGGGGATATTGACACTCACCTTGGTTTTTCCGTTGACCAGGTCAGTAACCCGCACCCGGAACCAGCGCGGTCCGCCTGAAGTTCTGGTTGATGGCGCCCGGGATAGCTTTTCGGTGTCACCCAAAGCTGACAACAGCTTTGCTCCTTCCTCAGCGCTGATCTTGCCTTCCCTGATCATATTGAGTATCTTCATTCTTTCTTCAGTAGTCGCCATATCTATGCCTCCTCAGATCAACCGATGTAGATCTGTACTGTTTCTCCATTATCACCTTCATCAACTTCGATGTAAAAAGGAGTTTCAGGTGTGGTGCTGTCCTTAAAGGATTCTATTATCTGGTCAAAATCGAGGCCGATCTCATTAACCTTGGGAATGAATTGACCAAAAGTACGCATAAACCAGGCCGCAAAATTCAAAGGTAATGGAAAGCTGAAAGCGATCGTTTGCGGCCACTCGCCAGGTTCCTGCTTGACCCTCAAATGCAGCCAGCGGGCAGAGCGGCTGCCCCAGGCCATGGCGATTAATGCCACGCCCAGCAAGAATGGAAACCAGGTGCAGGCAAACCAGAAACTGAAACCTGTTGTCTGGTATACCCAGAGCATCAGCAAACTGCCAATAATTGTGATCCCAACCCCGATCCACAACGGGATCACCCAGTAGCGTTTCCATTTCTCGATGTTGGGTTCAAATTCATTCTCGATCACTTCACCACTCACTGACCCGAATTCGTCATCATCAGCTCCCGCATAGGAACCTGAACTCTCTCCCGCCATACTTGCAGAGAAGGTCTCGCCTTCAAGCGATTCTTCCAGGCGATCGTCAGCATCCAGTGCCTGCAGCAGGCGGGCACCTTCCGCGGCTGTGATCACACCGCTTTCAATCATTTCCAGAATTTGGATGCGTTCATTTTTATCTGTCATTGCTTCATCCTCTTCAACTCTTACCTTCCAAGGCTGCCAGGAGCTGCTCCGCTTCCTCAAGCGATATATTGCCCTGCTCAAGCATCTGCAGGATCATTAACCGCTCTTCTTCTGAGACCGGTTCAGAAGCCGCTTTTGGGGGCATTGGTCTCTTAACCGCTGGTTCTGGTCGCCGCCGCCGGTCACGCGCTGCGCGTTCCGCTGCGCTGGCTTTCCGTTCCGCACGCCGCTGGGCTGCATCTAACTTGCGCTGCATTTTCTCCTGCGAACGGCGAATTTTCTCCTGGGCGCGCCGGTTTGCCCTCTCGCTCGCTTCCCTGGCGCGCTCCGCGATCCTTTCTGCTTGCTCGGCGCTCATGGCGGTCTTTTCCAGGGAAAATGACAGGCTGTCAAGCTGGTGCTCCAGTTCTTCTTCCATCATCTCCATCTGGGCTTCTATTTGCAATGCAATTTGCTCATTTAGAGATTCGGTGATCTGCTCAAAATCTTCGCCGATCTCGACATCGAACTCTCCCATCTCCCAATCCGCCGGACGACCGACCAGACTTATATTGCCTGATGCACCAATAGTGATGCGTGCATCTCCTTCACCCAGGACAAGATGATAGGGGGTGGAGATTTTCGCTGGGACTTCAACATCAGGTATCTTGACACTGATTTTTGAACCACGTTCAATTTCAACTTGAGCGCTGGCATCACCCGGCATTCGGCAGGTAAGATTTCCCTTCGCTTGAAACTCGTAGGTGCTTTCAGGAGATGGATCCAAATCAACACTCACATTGCCGCGTACACTTGCTTCTGCATTGCCATCTATCTCCTTAAGTGAAAAATTTCCGGATATATCGGTATCAACCATCAGATCGCCTTTAATATCCCGAACAGTGACATTTCCTCGGCAGGTCGTCACATTAAGGTTGCCATTGATATTTTTTGCTGTCAGGTTGCCATGAACTTTTCCGAGCGCCACAGTTCCAACGCTGCGCAGCGATAAATTACCTGACACCTGCGAAAAATTCAGTTGTCCTTCAATAGATTTAATGCTCACGTCACCAGTGATATGACCATCCTGAAAAATTGTTCCATAGGGCACATGCATACTGGTGTTTCCACGTGAATTTATGTTTATATCGTCCCCTTCCACATCCATAACCAGGTCATCCGCAGAGGCGCATTTTACAACTACTTCTTCTTTATCCCAACCCTTGACAGACAGGTTAGCAGAAATATTTAACTCAATTTTGGGTGAACTACTCGTTTGTACAGATCTCTTGTCCATCACCTCACTCCTCCCCTTCCTGCAGCATGCCCATCGCATCTTCGTAGGTGATCTTTCCTTGTTCCAGGTCTTCGAGTATTTTCCGTCGTTCTTCATCGCTCATGCCAGGCTCTTCCCCACCGGGTTCATAGCCCAGTGCGCGAATGACCTCGTGCAGACGGTTGCGGATGGTCGGGTAAGATAAGCCAATCTCATCTTCCATGCGATTGATTTTGCCCTCGCAGCGGATGAACGTCTCCACGAATCCGAGCTGCTCTGGAGTCAGCGCTTCGAAAGTTCCATGAACAAAACGACCCTCGATGGTGCTGTCACAGTCCTGGCACTGCAGCCGGGTGACGACGATTTCTCCATCACAAATCGGGCATTTATTCGGTAAAGTTTGCATAGGTCTAATCCTTATATATTAATTCTGTGAATAGATACCGATGGAATTTTCTTCTATCGGATATCTGGAGGCTCTCTTCATCCAGGAACCACAATCGATCAATAAATCCCCACACTTACCAATGATCTTTCCCAAGGTGCCATAGCGCTGATCCTGATTGCTGCGCAGGTAATTCGCCCGGCGCGAGAATGAGATTTGTTGATGACGCTGTTCCGATATGAATTCGTAATATGAGTTCATGATTACCTCCAGTATTAATTACAACCAATTTGAATAAAACTAAAAACATTATAGCCGATTATTATGATTTGTCAAGCTGTATATTCAATTATATTAAATATATTATTGATTATATCAATGTTTCCCCCAATTTTTCTAAATATGCGTGGGATTATGCTCTTTTAATGGATGATCCCAGCATTTTATTCATCTCCGGAGATAAAACTGTTGCTGTCCGAACATACACAAGCGGTTACCGTCTCTGAATACCGGGTCAGGGTTCCTTGATAGGGCTCCGTCCCCTCGTGGGCAATCCAGCCATCGAAATTTAATGCCAGGGGACCATCAGCAAGAATCCATTCGCCATTGTACTTGCGGGCGATATGGATATGGGTTCCAGTGCTGGTACCACCCTCACATGAAGGATGACCGATCTTGTCTCCAGCATTGAGACTGACCCCGGTTGGCACACGCCCCTCCGTAGCTACATGCAGGTGAAACAGCACCCAACCCGTCCGCTCGTCTCCATCCCCATCCAGGTCGAGAACCACGATCCCCGGTTCGGAGCGCACAACTAAGCCGCCTGCAGCAGCAGTATTCCATTCGTTGCTTGGGACGCAGCCACCCACAACCGAGGGAGGCGCAAAATCAATGGCAGCTAAAGGCGCCCCGGTCCCCCACCCGGTGTGCGGTCCCCCAGTATAAGCCCAGGTTTCTCCTGGCTCAAAAGGCAGCCGAAGTTCAGGTTGGGTCAAGCTGCCGGGAATATGCGGCTGCTCATCAGGCCAGGTGTCCCCAAATAGGGTCGCATAGGTGGCAGCTAAGCCATCCGCATTCACCGCGTGATTGTATTGTAGCGGAGGGTAGAGGATCGAAAAGTAAACCTGCAGCGCCACTGTAGCCGCATTTTGCCAGGGGTCGGGTCGCTCCAGCGTACCATCCTGGTGGGTAAAGGACTCCAATTCACCTGAGCGCCAGGGGTAAAAATTATTATTCAAGGTATTGGCTGCCCAAACTAGCTGCAGGTAGAGGCCGCGGTATTTCCGATCCTGGTAACCTAAGATATGCTCAGGTCCCTGGGGAGGAAGTTCTAGTTGGGTCACACCACCGACCTGGTACTCGAGCAGCGCCAGCAGCATCCGGGGGCTGACGCTGAAGTTCGTGGCTACCAGGTCGATAATATCCGCTGCAGACCTGTTATCCCCGGCTGCATATTCAACATACCCGTTCAGCCAACCTGGTTTATCGCTCAGGAAAGCCTGGCTGTCGAAATTGACCTGGTGCGGCCCGTTCACATAATAGCTGTCTGGCAGGATTTGGTAGGATGTGCCCCACAACGGCAGGTAATAAATCGGGATCTTCATCGGCATCCCTGGCGGGAGCGTGGTTGCGTTTTCCGGGATGATGGGATTTGCGTCCCGAATCTCCGGGATGCTGGTATTGAAGTGCTGTGCTAACGCAGGCAGCGTGTCACCACTCTGGACGATATAATCAACTAACTCACCGGGGGGATAAGCAGGACGAGTTGGCAGGAGTGTGGCAGAAGGTTCAACAACAGCAGCAGGCTCCTGGCTGCCAACATGCTGCTTCTTCTGCTCCAGCCATTGCAAGCGAACCGGCTTGAGGTTGGCAGGCAGCGGTAAATCCACTGAAAATGATCACAACAAACATCCAGCGATTTTGGGTTGATTTGAATTTATCGAGCATTTGTGCAAATACAAGCATATGAACCCATTAAACCATATCCCACAGGGTATGCAAGACAATATAAGAAGATACTAAAGTCGAATTTCTTGGAGACCTTGGAGTAAATCACGGGAGGATTATTCTTCATTATTCTTCCCACCATAGATCACGCGATACCCTCGCTTCGCGCCGTGCGTCTTCAGTCGACCGGGAGATAAATGCGGTCGCAGGCGAGAGTGGATTGGCCCGCACAACATGATCTCCCCGAACCAGGCTGCCATCAAAAGGTCTGTAGCCATCCTGAACAACCCAACCGCTCATCACAAACGGCAGCGGCCCACCAGCAGCGATCCATTCCCCGTTAAATTTGCGCGCCAGGTGTACGTGGGTGCCATCCGCTGGCCCTCCCTCACAGGATGGATGTCCAACAGGTTCCCCTCGCTCCAGGTAAGTCCCTTCAGCAGCGCTTTGAAAATCCGCCAGGTGCATGTAGAGTAAAGCCCAGCCCGTCCCCTCATGGCCATCTCCATCAAGATCGAGCACCAGGGCATTATGGGCTGAGCGAACCACCAAGCCGTCTGCTGCTGCCAAGACCCAGGCTGGCGAGGGTTCACATCCGAAACGCTCGCTGGCCGGGGCAAAATCCAAAGCAGCTGTTGCACCCTCTGTCTCCCATGCCGGGTGCGGCCCGCTTGTGAAACTCCATTCCCGATTGACTTCAAATGGAAGTACCATTTCTGGTTGGAATAACCCCGGCGGAAAGAGTTCTCGCACTTCATATCCGGGGTACCAGGATTCCGGGAATAAATCCTGGTGCATCCTGATGAATCCCTGCTCAACTTCCACAGTTCGATACCAGCCCTCACGATCTGCCAGTTGGGAAAACAGGTATGCTACTGCGGCACTACCGGCATTCAAATCGGGGGGCAGCGGGACTATGCTGCCATCAATCAGGACCAGGTTGTGCAGTAATCCCTGCCTCCAACCATAATAACCCAGGGAAAGCTGGTTCACCGTCCACCCCAGCTGGCGGTAAAGCCCCCTGCGTAAAGGATCCTGTATTTCCATCAGGTTTTCTGGATCCACTCCTTCGTCCAAAGCGCCAGTCAGGCAACCACATTGGTATTCCAGGAGTGCCAGCAGCAAGCGCGGGTGGATTGAATTCTCAATCGCCACCCGCTCAATGATCTCCGCAGCCGGGGTTGGTCCAGTGCTGCGCATATATTCCTGGTAGCTGCTCAAGAATCCTCCAGCACCAGTGACGTAATCTTGGATGGAAAAATTTATCGTGCTTGGGGAATAGACGACTTCGGAATCAGGCAGCAGCCTGGTCACCAGAGGAGATTCTAAATTTGGTCGCCGAATATACAAAATATGTCCAGGATCGAGCAGCTGGTCGACAGGTATCTTTGGATTGAGATTGAGATCAATATCATTCAGTCCTACCTGAAAGCGGGCGGCAACCACCTCCAGGGTATCACCGGATTGGGTGAGATATTCCCATGTGCCTGGCCGGGATTCAAATTGCCATGTTGGATTCTCAGAGACATCTTTGCCCCGGTCTGGTTCAAAGATTGAGTAGATTTCTCCACTCATCGCATAACTGGAAGATGTCAGGAATACAGACAATACGAACAAGATCACTGAGATAACAGTGCTTCGTTTTATCAGATCGCTGGTTCGCATCAGGTGATAATCAAGAAAACTTTCTTGGAGATGGAGTGAATAAACTACGGATCGGTGCTCCGGCGAATGATCCGTGATTCGAATGGGCTGAGCGGGTTGGCTGGGATGGACTGGTTGCCTCGAGACATAGTTCCTTCGTATGCTTCCTCACCGGCATGCACGGTCCAGCCGCTGATCACGAAAGGAAGAGGGCCATCGGCCACGATCCACTCACCATTATACTTGCGTGCCAGGTGCAGATGCGTTCCGGTGGAAAACCCACCTTCACAGGAAGGATGACCGATCAAATCCCCTCTTTCTACCCAGGTTCCAGGTGGAATACGCCCTTTCTCTGCAACATGCAGATAGATCAGCACCCATCCGGTTTGTTCGCGACCATCCCCATCCAGGTCTAACGAGACCATTCCATTTTCGGAGCGCACTACCAGGCCTGAAGCCGCTGCCACGGTATATACTTCAGTGTCAAAACATCCCGGCACGAGGCTTCCAGGTGCAAAATCCACCGCAGCCCAGGCACCATCCCTTTCCCAGGCGCCATGCGGCCCACCCGAATAGCTCCATATCTGGTTGATCATAAAAGGTAAAACCAAGCGGGGTTGCTCCAGGTCAGGGGGGTAGAGCGGTTCCACACTCAAAGCACGCACCCAGGGACTGCCAAACATGGCTTCATAAAGGGCAGGAAATCCAGATTCGAGATCCAGAGCTGCAATCCACTGTTCACTGCCATACAATTGGGCGAAATAGTACTGCAAGGCAGCTGTCCCGGCATTTAAATCCGGAGCCATGCGTGCAGTGATGCCATCCTTGAATTCGATTTCGGTCAATCGCCCTTCCCGCCAGCCGTAATAGCCAATCGAAAGCTGGTTCACCGCCCAGGCAAGCTGCCTGTACAGTCCTTTATCCCTAGGCCTGGTCTGTCCCATTGGGAATTCCAGTGACCCGGATGGTTCCGGGTTGTAAACCCAACCTGCCTGGTATTCCAACAACGCAAGCAGCAAGCGTGGATTGATTGAGTTCTCAGTGGCAATCCGCTGCACAACATCCGGTCCAGTCGTAACTCCAGTCGTCGCCAGATATTGGCTGTATTCGCCCAGATACCCACCGGCCTGCATGGCGAAATCGCCGACATCAAAATCCAGAGCCGACGGTGAGTAGACAACTTCGCTATCCGGCATAAAATGCTGTGAAGAGGTCGTGTTAGCTAAACGATTAGGAATAACCAGCACCTGTCCAGGATTGAACAAAGCACGCTCTGGGATCTCATCTGGAGAATAGACCTCCTCCTCTAGAACACCGAACCGGGTCGCGACCAACGGCAAAGTGTCGCCAGCCTGGGTGTAGTAAATAATGGGTGTAGTGTTTACGATAGTCTCCGTAGGTGCTAGAGTTGGAGTTGGTGCCTGCATTGGCTCATTTGTGTTTTGTGGTTCGGGGGTGACAGGTGAACCTGTTTCTGGAAGCTCAACTTCTGCAGTGGGTACAGCTCCGCCACCTATGGAGGCTACCGCAGCGGGTGTCTGGGTTGGAGTATCTTCACCACCAGGCGCAACAAACGTGGGTGCGGAAGCAGAGCGCGGGGATAAGGAGCAGGCCAAGCTAATTCCTGCAATAAACAGTCCCGCCAGCGGCATGAATTTGAACCAAGAGCTGTGCTTCATGTTATCTTTTTATTTCGTTGATCGCGTCGCGACCATCCCAGGCTTCAATAGTTTGTCCATCTTTGACCAGATATCCATCATACTCATACCCCAATCCAACCGTCGTCCAACCATCCAAATTAAATGGCAGGTCTTGATCAGCGGGAATCCACTCACCATTATACCGGCGAGCCAGGTGCAGGTGAGTGCCGGAAGAGACACCTCCTTCACAAGAGGGATGACCGATCTTGCCTCCCGCTGGCAGGAATGTCCCAGGGCGAACACGATCGCGGGTATCAACATGCATGTACAGCACGGTCCACCCGGTTTGCTCCAACCCATCATTATCCAAATCCTGGATCACAGCTCCATTCTCCGCTCGCAGGATCACCCCATCCGCAACTGCCACGATCCAGGCATCATTAATGACACAACCCAGGGCATCGCCAGGCGGGGCAAAATCAAGCGCAGCCCAGGCTGATCCGCTGCCCCAACCACCATGAGGGCCCTCCCAGTAAATGACCACGCTTGACCGTCCTCGAAAGGTAATCGCAGCGCGGGTTGCGGTATGTCATCAGGGAGAATGGGATCGAAACTCTGGTGAAAAGGGTAACCGAAAAGATCATTATAAGTAGCAAAAAGGCCTTCAGCATTAACCGCACGCTCCCATTCCTCGCCATCGTAAAGCTGCGAGAAATAATGCTGAATGCCGGCAGTCGCCGCGTTTATGGAGGGATCGATACTAATGATCGTACCCTCTGAGAGGATCCAGATCGGCACCCCGTTCACCCGCCAGAGATAATAACCGCGGTTCAGGTTGTCCGCTGCCCAGGCAAGCTGGTTGTAGAGACCTTTGCGCCATTCGACCGCCACACCGATGGGAAAATCAAGGCTTTCCTCTTCTGGATCTGGGCTCCTTACCCATCCACTCTGGTATTCCAAAACTGCCAACAGCAATCTCGGGTTGACAGAAAATTCTTCTGCGACACGCTGCACTATCTTAACCCCGCTCTTCTGGCGCTCATTGACTTCCTCTGAATAACTTGAAAGGTAACCACCCTGCTGGTGAACGAATTCAGCCAGCTGGAAATCGATACTTCCCGGGCTGTAAACTAATTCAGAGTCTGGAATGACCTTAAAATCAGGTGCCATCCCTTGTGGTTGGGGAGCTGGAATGGTGAGCTCCTGGCCAACTTCAAGAAAATCCGGTTGGCTGATGTCATTCGCTGCCAGCAGCACTTCAACACTAACCGTATAGTTCCTGGCGATGGTATGAAGAGAATCATTAGGTTGAACGGAATATTGCTCTACTTCTGTGCGCAGTGGCGGAAGTGTTCGGGGCATATCTGGAGTAGGAATTACTTTTGGAATAACCTGAGTTGGGCCTGATACGGCATCGGGAGGGATTTGTACTTCGGAGGTCGCTTCTTGGCTCCTGTTCAACTCGCTCCCAGGAGGTATCCAAACGCGACTGTCCATCGCAATAATCAAGATGCCGGCAAAGAGCAGTCCAAGGAGCAGAATTCCTGATAGAATGATCTTTCCCGGTGAGATTAAATTGCGCATAATCCTGGTTATTCTATCCTTAAACAATTCCCCTCGGAATGCTTTCTCATTTTCCCGTTAACAGAAATGATGATAAATACGTATCATTTAGATGTGCAAATATGGTGCCAAAATAACGGCAGGCTGTGGCTAAGCTCACTGTGCAAATTTCTTCAGGATTTGGATTATTAGCAACTGGGCTGTTCCAATAATTATTTATTCTGAAGGAAAAATAGAATAAAATTAATTTGATCTCATACCGATTTAATCTATAATTAGAGAAACAGACAAGCAGGGTGATGAACAGATTCGGAAGAGTATCACTACCGGTTCAAGCTATCATTTATCGCATATGAAGTAACCAATCGAATACATGGGATTCATGCATATTGATACAATAAATTCATTAGCCTCCAGATTCAAACATCATGGTTCCTGAAATAGTAATTTCAACGATTTGAGATTTTCGGCACAAATTTAAGTTTTGACCTGAGCATTGGAGGTTTTTTCCATGAAGAAAACTGCAATAATTACCAGTATATTTATAATCCTGGTGCTGATCCTTACAGCAGCTGGGATTTCAGGACAAAATCCGGTGCAAGCTCAATCCGGTTCTCATCTAGATAAAAAGGGAGTAACTAGAGCCGGGATTGCCTCATCGTCTTACTTTCCATTTATTTGGCAGAATCCGCAGATTCTTCCCACTCCTACTCCAACCAATACACCAACGCCTACCGCAACTAATACGCCGACTTCAACTTCAACACCAACTTCAACGCCAACTTCAACACCAACGCCAACATCAACATCGACCTCCACTTCAACACCAACTTCAACGGTTGTTCCATCAGCTACTCCATTACCCCCAAATTGTTCAAACATCATGATCAACAGCGGTTTCGAAGACCATGTTGGCTGGGTATTGCCGATCACAGAATTCACTGCCGAATACTCCATGGAGAAACCGCGCAATGGAAATTGGTCCCTGCGAACCGGAATTGTTCCGCCTGCTTCTCCTATTTACAGCTACTCGTCTGGCCAGCAGCAGGTAAATATCTCAAGCAGCGCCACCAGCGCTAATCTCTTAATGTGGGTCTTCCCCTTCAGCAGTCAAACCAATCTCACCCTGGCAGGTCCGGAGCTTACTATTGGTGAACCTGTCGATACCCAGGCTCAAGTTGGCGATTTCCAATATATATTGGTCCTGGACCAGTATGGAAGCCTGATCGAATCCCTGCATGTCGGACTTATGAACAACCAGGCCTGGACACACCTGAGCTTCAACCTTGATGATTATATCGGCTCGAATCCAATCAAGATTCACATTGGCACTTACAACGATTGGTTGGATGGGGTCTCAGCTATGTTCGTCGATGATGTAACCTTGGCAGTTTGCACAAATTAATCTTCTTTTGTTTTGTATCTTTGAGACCTCAAGGAGGAATTGCTTGAGGTCTCATTTCCTTAACACCAATCAGTAAATATATTCACGAGTATAATTGCAGCGATATTCATAACCCACACAACAATAAATACTGCAAATTTATACTGGATGAAACGATGCCTGCTCCCCTGATCGAATGTGTGCCTAATTTTTCTGAAGCTCGCCGTCCCGAAGTCATCGATGCGATTGAAGCGTCGATCGCCTCGGTCAATAAAATATTAATTCTCGACCGCCACTCGGACCTCGATCACAATCGCACGGTGATTACATTTGTTGGTCCCCCACATGCGGTGGAAGAAGCTGCCTTTTTGGGGATCGCCCGTGCCGCTGAGCTGATCGACCTCGACCAGCATTCCGGAGAACACCCGCGCATCGGTGCCACCGATGTCGTGCCCTTCATCCCCATCTCAGGGTCCAGCATGCAAGAGTGTGTCGAGATTGCCCAGCGTGTGGGAAAACGCGTTGGCAATCAATTGGATATCCCGGTTTACCTGTACGAAGCAGCTGCGACCAGACCAGATAGGAAAAGCCTGGAGTCGGTCCGGCGCGGTGAGTACGAATCCCTCAAAGAAGAGATCGGCAGCAATTCAAAACGACAACCGGATTTTGGACCACAATCGCTTGGCCCTGCTGGAGCCACGGTAATTGGCGCCCGTCCCTTCTTAATCGCCTTCAATGTGAACCTGGCAGCTGATGATGTTTCCATTGCTAAAAAAATTGCACGCGCTGTCCGTCACTCATCTGGAGGTTTACGCTACGTGAAGGCATTAGGCATGCTGGTGGACGGACGCGCCCAGGTTTCAATGAACCTGACGAATTTTCACAAAACCTCCGTGGCGCATGTCGTGGAGTTTATACGCCGGGAAGCTGCCAGGTACGGCACCACAATTCATCACAGCGAGCTGGTTGGTTTGATCCCCCAGGATGCCATTGAAGATGCAGCCGTCTGGTATCTGCAGCTAGACCAGTTTTTGCCTGACCAGGTCTTAGAAAAACGCCTGTACGCTGCCCTCCAAGAAGATCCGCAGATACCTGAACAGGGTGATGCATCCGTGCCCATCGATGTGGAATTTCTGGATGCTCTCGCCGCTGGAACTCCCACACCAGGTGGCGGATCTGCGGCAGCTTACGCTGCCAGCATGGCAGCTGCCCTGGTATTGATGGTGGCGCGCTTGACTACCGGAAAGAAGAAGTACGCTGAAGTAGAAGCAGAAATGCACTCGATCGAGCAGGATGCAGTTCGCCTTTCCGCAGAACTCAAGCATGCTGTTTCGGAAGATGCGTCTGCTTTTCAATCTGTAATGCAGGCTTTTCGCCTTCCAAAAGAGACCCAAGAAGATAAATCTATTCGCACAGAGAGCATCCAGGCCGCGACCTTATACGCTGCCCAGGTGCCCTTGGGCGTCGCCAGTAAAGCTGTAGAACTGCTGAGGCTCACCCAGCAGCTGGTTCTGCATGGGAATCTAAATGCCATCAGTGATGCCGGTTCTGCCGCGGCTTTAGCCAGTGCTGCGCTGACCGGTGCTGGTCTAAACGTGCGAATCAACGCACCCGAATTAAAGGACAAGGATACTGCATCCAGCTTGTTTGAAGAAATTGGTGACCTGGAAAGCCAGGGCACAGATCTTCAGGAACAAATTCGGGTACAGCTTTACCAAAGGGGAGGCTTTTCGTCAGAATGAAACGCCCCTCCAGGCAGCACCCAGTGCGGGTGTCATTGATCCTGTGCGCGATCGCCCTTCTCCCGCTGCTCAATGCCTGTAGTGCTTTGCAGCGCCCCGCTGAAGGCAATCCAAATATCGAGACGAATCCCGCACAAACTACATTCACCCTGACTCCTTTCCAACCGGTAAAAGATGCCCAAACTATCGCTCCTGGCAGCGAGCTGACGATTGTCCCCACCGCGACCCTTCTCCCGCCCTCACCCATTCCTGAACCAACACCTGTTCCGCTAAACCCATCCCAATCAGTCTGGATTGCCCCATTCATACCTGCAGATATTGTTGACCAAATTACATTACCTCCTGGGATAAGCCAGGTCCAGGAACCAGCAAATGCAATGGTGCGCTTATCCGTCGGCGAAGATGTGCCTCTTGCTCGCTGGATTTATGCCCTGGTTGCACCATATCCCACGATAACGGACGGGGTCACAAAACGTGATCTTAACCAATCGTGGCAGGGCAATCCAGGAGGTCCTTTCGCGGGAAAACCAATATTAATGGATGGAAATACCTATGCTGTATTTTCAACCTGGTGGGGAGAACCCGCCCAATCCGCAGTACAGATCATTCCGTCAGAAGAATTGATCGAAACCGCCTGGGATCAGCGCTCTTCTTGGGGGATCGTCCCCTTTGAATCTCTCGAACCAGGCTGGAAAGTCTTGGCTGTTGATAACCAATCGCCCCTTAGGAAGAATTTTAGCGCCAGTGATTATGCATTAACTGTGCCTTTTTCATTCCAGGGAGACCCCCAGCTGGTGGAGCTGCTGCTGGCGGATAACAACTTTCCAACCTCGAACCGCGATCCAAATCTCTTATCCACGGTTGCTGTAACCGGCGTCACCGCCCTTGTGCGTGCGACGGCTTTTACCATGCACCGCAACGGTATCACCTACCCCGCACGAGATATCGGAGAACTCCTACGTAGTGCAGATATTACCCATATCAGCAACGAAATCCCCTTTACACCCGACTGTCCATTCCCCAATCCGGTTCAGGAGAGCCTGCGATTCTGCAGCCGCCCTGAATATATTGAACTGCTGGAAGAGGTGGGTACTGATATCGTCGAATTAACCGGTGATCACTTCGGAGATTGGGGGCCGGATGCCATGCGCTATACCCTGGGAATGTATGAAGACCGGGATTGGATGTATTACGGCGGGGGATATGATCGCAAGGATGCTCGCAAAGCGCGTTTGATCGAACACAACGGCAACCGAATTGCCTTCATTGGCTGCAACGGCAAAGGTGGTGGTTATGCGACGGCAAATGAAAACCAACCCGGAGCCGTGGCGTGTGATTTTGATTGGCTGCAGCAGGAGATTGGCAGCTTGGTATCAGAAGGCTACCAGGTGATCGCCACATTTCAGCATTTTGAATATTACACTTATTATCCTCAACCTGACCAGGTCAGGGATTTTCGCGCTTTAGCCCAGGCTGGCGCAGCCGTGGTCAGCGGCAGCCAGGCTCATCAACCCCAGGGCATGGAATTTCACGAAAATGCCTTCATCCATTACGGTCTGGGGAACCTGTTCTTCGATCAATACCATTTCTGTACTGATTACGCCTGCGATGACGGTTTTATCGATCTGCATGTCTTTTATGAGGGCGAATATATCGGCAATGAACTGGTAACGATCATATTTGAGGATTACGCCCGTCCACGCCCGATGACACCCGGGGAACGGGAAATTTTGCTGAACAAGGTTTTTACAGCCAGCGACTGGCAGTAATTCAATACTATTCAACTTGGAGGTAATCGTGGGATTAAAACCTGATCACTGGATTCGAAAAATGGCATTAGAAAAAGGCATGATCAAACCTTACGAAGATAGCCAGGTCCGGGATGGCGTCATCTCGTATGGCATCTCTTCTTACGGATATGATATCCGCGTGGCTGACGAATTTAAAATCTTCACCAATGTATACTCTGCTGTGGTTGATCCAAAACACTTCGACTCAAATTCGATGGTCGATTTTAAGGGAGAGATTTGTGTTATCCCACCCAATTCTTTTGCATTAGCCCGCACAGTTGAATATTTCCGAATCCCACGCGATGTGTTAACCATCTGTTTAGGGAAGTCGACTTATGCGCGCTGCGGGATCATCGTAAACGTCACTCCCTTCGAGCCAGAATGGGAAGGCTATGTCACCCTGGAGATATCAAACACAACGCCGCTTCCAGCACGGATCTATGCACATGAAGGCATCGCCCAGGTGCTGTTCTTCCAGGCAGACGAGGTATGCGAAGTGTCCTACGCCGACAAAAAAGGTAAATACCAGAAGCAGGAAGCCATCGTCCTGCCAAAATTATGAAACAATCCAGGTCCTTCACGGGTCGTTGGATAACCTAAAACCCGAGGGCGCTTATGCAGACAGGGCCAAAGCCCATGCCTTAGAATCTGGCCCAACGCACGATGTTCATCTTGAAATCGAGCAGCCGGATCCATCAGCCGCCTCTGGCACCTCCAACAGTGATATAGGGCTCAATCTTCTCAAAAGTAACCGGTCCAATGCCTGCCACAGACTGGATTTCGGCAATTTCCTTGAATGGTCCATTTTCCAGCCTGAATCGAATTATGGCTTTTGCAATAACAGGTCCAATACCAGTAAGAGTTTCTAGCTCTGCCTGGGTTGCTGTATTAATATTGATCAATTTAAGCGAGTGATCATCCGCTGGGTCTTTGTTTGAGTCTTCACCTACCGCTTCCCATCCCAAATCTACTTGAACTGCTGGCACCCAGATCTGCATGCCATCATTAAGCGGCATGGCAAGGTTTATCAAGTTGGTGTCCGCGTTATCGGTCAGGCCACCAGATTTCTCAATTGCATCTTTCACTCGGGAGCCATACGGTAGGGAATGAACGCCGGGTTCATTTACCGCACCGGCAACGTGTACGAGCATGGGTGCTGGTGTTGGTGGTGGAATTAATTGGATAGGTTCTCCGCGCGGTGCACCGATTGCGAGGAGCAGCAACCCGGCTCCTAACAAGCCACATATCACTCCAAATGCTATCCCCCTAAAGTTTTTCATCGCCTTACATTCGCTTATCTATCAGGCTGCTACTGACAAGTACGTCAGTATCTTATAGAGTACTTATTCGTAGCTCAATTGAGAACCTGATATTAAACTTAAACCCAAGCGCTGCTTGTCGGCATCTACATGGAGCACTTTGACCTGAACCCGCTGCCCCTCGTTGAGGATATCGGCTGGTTTGGTCATGTCATCTTCGATGCTCATTTCAGAGACATGTATCAAGCCATCCAATCCTTCCTCCAGCCGGGCAAAAGCTCCAAATGGCATCACGCTGGTAATCACGGCTTCGACTTCCTGTCCAGAGTGGTAGCGCAGATCCGCTGACTCCCAGGGATTGGGGTTCAACCGCTTAAGGGAAAGCGCCACGCGCTGTCGATCCTGATCGATGCTGATTACATAAACCAGGACATCTTCCCTAACTTTAACCACTTCCGATGGATGGCGAACACGCCCCCATGAAAGCTCCGAAACGTGGATCAACCCTTCCAATCCACCCAAATCCACAAAGACCCCGAAGTCAGTTATATTGGTTACAGTGCCATTGATCCGCTCCGCAGGAACCAGATTCTCAAGCAGCTGCATGCGTCTGCCCGGGCCAAATAAGGCAGCCCGTTCGGATAATACCACCCGTCCCCTTGCCGGATCACATTCAATCACCTTAAGCTTGAGTTCGGATGCCAGGTAATCACTCAACATCTCTTGGCGATCATCCTCTGCCTGGTCACTCAGGTCGCATTCGATTTTTACCAGGTGAGAGATCGGAACGAATCCCTGCAGGTCATCACCTTTTACTAGTAATCCCCCACGGTTATAATCGACCACTTCGAGCGTTACCGTTTCATCACAATCATAGATTTTTCGGGCTTGTTGCCAATCTACTTTTGCTTGCTGTGGACCGCTCCCAGATTCAGGTGCTCCTGCTTCATCGACAGGTGCGCTGGTTTTTTCATCTTCCGCCAGTACCGCAGCCCACCAAGATTCATCTAACGGCTGCGGACCCCCTTCTATCTGCTCTGAATATGATTTGTTTACCATTAATCGTTACCTCATTGATAGATAGTGCTTGACAGTACCCTCCATTAGGTAGAAACATTTTCTTGACTTTTTTCTAATCCTTCCTCCTTTCTAGCTGTTTGCTCCATATCAATAATCGCCCCGGCTACTGCTTCAATCGCCACCCGCTGCTTGCGGTACAAATCCGCTTCGGACATGGCTAACCGCATCGCGATATCTCGAACCTTGCGACCTTCTAAGAATTTCAGGTCTAATATATTATATAGTATCCATTCCGCTGTGAAACGCCGATCTCCCCCGGGCCGCACCCTGTTAATACCCTCAAGCAATATTGAACGCAAGGCATTGGTTGGATTTCCATTATGCTGTTCAACAGCTCTCTGAACAACTTCCAAATTGATCAGCGGGCTTTGGGAGAGTTTTGGACCACCCCAATAATGGCTTAAGGCATCCTTAACCCATTTTGACATGTCGCGATCGTCAAGCGAGATCTCAGATGAGGTCAAGACTTCCGTGCCATCATAACGCGCAGCTGCGCGTAATCTCTGGATCAACTCCACCTGGGGCGTCAGTTCTTCAACAAATGCAAAAACTTGCTGCTGTTTGCGAATGTCTAAGAGAGCCATCTCTGCGCGCCGGGACAAGATTGCAACCGCCTCAAGTTCGTCGTGCTCTAATTTTCCGTCCGGTCGCCGCTCGACACCGATTATCCCGTAAAGGTGTTCATCGTTGTCATTTTCTTCAAATAATGGCGCCAACCAGTAATTGCGCCAGGTAAACAGTGACTCGGTGTCAGACCGTTTTACATTAACCCCGCCATTCTTCGCTACCACGTTGAATAAATCAGCTTGAGTTTCGATCTCTTCAAAAGGGTGTTGATCACCAAGGGTCAAGAGCATCTCAGGCCCTTCAGTATCCAAAACAACCACGAAAGCATTGGTTACCTGCAGGCGGTCACATAAGGCGGCCAGTATCGATTCAAGAAAATCTCTAAGATCTGCAGTGGTTAGCAGTCGTTCCTCGAGTGATTGGATCAACTGCAGTTTATTAGGATTGCCACCATGGAAGAGCCATCGCTCCCAAATTGGCGCAACCAGGGTTATCAGGTGTTCCATGACCAGTAAACTGGTCACGGTCACGATCGGTACGATAATCGGGTTTGAGAATCCTAATCTATCTCCATAACGCGAAACAAACGTAAGCAGTGCAAGAATAACGGATGCAGTAACCGGTCCGCGCATTAACCATTTAAACAGCCGCCTTTTTACCACCCTGTCCGGCCAGGAAACCCCAAAGAAGGCCACCGCATAGGCCATTAAGACCAGTAATACTGAAACCAGCAGGCTGCTTAAGGTCGCGGCAGTCCAGAATATTAACGGGTGGTTTTCTGCCAGGCTGGAGCCGAAAAGTAGGAATGGATAGGAACCCAAGACTGGAGCTAATGCGCCTATCAGCAGGTAGCGCATCCGACGCCTGCTGGTGCGTGTTACGGTACGCTTATATGCTCTCCAGAAATTAATTCCCGAAACTGTAATTGCAGAAAGGTAATAAAAAGCAAAGAACCAGGTCAGAGGAGTCCTTTGCAGATACGGTGCTGGCGCAATATTTTCGACGACGGGTCCGACTAACCAATCGGTTGGCAGAAGGACCACGAATCCCATGGAGACGACGTACATTACCCATACCAAACGCCTGCGCCTGCCGCGGGAAGGTCTGCCAGTTGTTTCTAAGAGAGCATCAGAAAAATGCAGGTAAGCTGGAGGTAGAAAAATGATGCCGATCCATTGCACCCGCATCCAGAACTCTAACTGTGAGGTGGAAAAAGTATTGCTGGCTATCGCATCGCCAACCGACACCATGACAACACATACCAGGATAATGGCAAACGAGCGGGCGACCCGGTCTCGCAGATTAAAAGAAAGGGCATAAAGCAGCAGAGAAAAAGCCGTGATGGCGATCCCTGCTGTAAGTAAATCGTTTAATCCCCTCAATAATTCAACAATACCCTGGATCATGATAAATTTGTCTCAGAAAGAATAATACCGTTAAATAATCCATTTTGTGAAGAATATTGCAATATCCCGGTTGGGATAATAATTGTCGATATAACCACAATAATCAAATCCCAAACGCTGAGCCAGATTTATCCCGGGAAAATTCTTCGTTTGCATGCCCAGAACAAGGCGATGACTTTTGGTTTGGGCCTGCGCCCACTCTAATGCGGCAAGAGTCAATGCAGAACCTATCCCCTGCCGCCGCAAACCTGGATCTACAACCAAGTCCAGCATCAATGTCGTGATGGGAATCATATTTTCCACCAGGCTGGTATACCCCACGGGTTGATCGGAATGGAGTGCCACGAGAACCCCGGAGTAACTATCCCAGTTGTTTTTGAAAGCATTTGTTGGGCGCGGGTAATCCACTTTCGCAGTCCTGGGGAGACGCACCTCGCGGAATGCTGCCCCGATGTTGCCAGAAATATACTGAGGATCCCATTGCCAAACATGGTCGCTGGTGTAACTATGGTCAATTTTAGTAAGTGCCGCAATATGCTCTTCTTCCACTGGGCGAATTTCGATTTCTGGCATTAAGTTAGTGGTCCTTTTATTGATATTACTATGGTTCCGAGGGATTATTGACATTCACGCGAATCACACAAGGTTCAAGGCTTTCTCCCTGGTTGTCGACGATGACCAATCTTAACATATAATCACCGGGTGCCATTGTGCGCGTATCCCACTGGCCTAATTCGCTTTCTTGCTTGATATCTCTGCCTGCTTGAATAGTCTGCCAAACCGTTTCTCCCGGTCTGGCTACCTCATACTTATAAAATCCAAAGTTTTGCACATTCGCTGAACCCTGGATGACGATTACCCCACTGATTTGTGATCCATCAACAGGATCGGATAGCATAATCTGCCCCGGAATGCACCCCTCCCCTATCACTTGAACAGTAGCGGTCAAGGAAAGCACATCCACCGTCGGGGTTTCGATCTGTTCCTGCAAGGTGTCATCTTCCAACGTGGGGGATGGCGAAGCCAGCAAATCCATGGTTGGAGTTTGCAGGGGGGTTGACGCGGGAAACGCTGGGGCAACAAATGAAACTATCACGAAAATGGCAACCGCCATAATAAACAACAGGACAAGCATCCCAGCGGATTGATTTAGATGCGATTGTGCGCTTTCCCGTTCCAAACCAAATGCAGCTCTGCGCAGCTCCTCCCATGCCAAGATGAATCTGCGGATGTAGATTAATCCTGCCAACAGCAGGATCACATACATCCACATTTCATAAGTTCTGAAAAAGGTCAGTGCTTCGTCCATCAGCTAAGGCGTTATCCTTATCTTGTGCAATTTTCTCAAACCATCAATCCCCCCACCCGGGATCATAAACGCTGCAGTACATACTTGATAATATGAGTAAGTCTTGGTACAACGGTCTTCCCTGCTGCTAAGACTTCCTCATGACTGGTAAGGGTGTCACCATCCAAATTCGCTTTATTGCTGATCGTTGATAGACCCAAGACCCGCATTCCACCATGGCGTGCAACAGTGACTTCAGGAACTGTGGACATGCCGACAGCATCCACACCAATGGCCTGCAAAAAACGTAAATCGGCAGGCGTTTCAAAGGATGGACCTGCAAGACAGACATAAACTCCCTCCTGCAGTTGAAAATCCTGGTCTTCCACTGACTGGCGGGCTAGAGCTCCCAACTCACGATCATAGGCAAGCCCCATATCCGGGAAACGAGGGCCGATCGAATCGAAATTTGGACCACGCAGAGGGCTTTCACCTGCCATGCCAAGCAGATTCAGGTGGTCCTTTATCAGCATCACATCGCCCGGCTCGTAGGATTGATTAATACCACCTGCGGCATTGGTTACAATAAATATTTCTATTCCAAGGCGTTGCATAACTCGTACCGGGAAACCAATTTCCGCCATGCTGTAGCCTTCATAGAAGTGTGAACGACCCTGCATGATCAGTACATCCTGGTTTTCTAATGATCCGATCACCAATCGTCCCTGGTGACCTTCCACAGTTGAGACAGGCCAGGAGGGGATCTCTCCATACGGGAGCATCACGGAATCCTCCACTGCCTCAGCCAGGTTGCCCAATCCGGAACCAAGGATCATGCCCACCTTGGGTTGAGAATCAACGCCTTCACGAATAACTTGTGCCGCTTCATCAATTTGAATTAACTCAATGAATTCACTCATCATACGCATCCCTTCTAATGACTATCTTCACCAATAGTGATTAAATGCAGTTGGCTTCCAAACGGCGGATTAAAGCCTGGGTGGACAGCAAATTACGATGACCTAACCTCTGCTGGATAACTCTGCTGGACAACCCGGAATTTTTCATGCGCAGGGCTCCAGTGTGTCTTACCAAACGCGGTGATAGGGGTATAGCTGGTTCTGCCTGCAAACCCCAATATTTCAAGATCTGCCAAACACCCTGCCGGCTCAATCGTCCATCCATCTGGCTGATGAATAGTGCCGGTTCACCTGGCTTATGCAGCAAATTGGGTCGACCTTCAATTATGTACTGCTCAACTGAGCTCACTGCCTCGCTCATCCCCAGCCAAACATCACCTGCCCATGCGAGATGAACATGTAACCGTCCGGAAGCAAGATCAATATCAGTCATATCTAAGTCAGTCAAACTTGCAACAGAAAGCCCGGTCTCTAACAGGAGCATGAAAATTGCCCGGTCCCTCAACGCTCTTGGACGGTCGGATGATTCTAATATTGCTAATACTGCTTGCACCTGCTGCTCACTAAGGCATTTTGGAGATTTATTTTTAGGCATTTGCGAGATCACACGCTGAATCATGCCATCTGTGCCAGCAAATTGGTTCCCCGCTAATGATCCCTCATTGACCAGGTAATCCTGGAAATAAGTGAGCGTCGCCAATCGCCTGATAAGCGTATTGCGTCGCCGGCCCAGCTTGCGCTCTCTCTCGAGAAAATTTACCACCCGCGTGGTATTCAGGTCATCCAATTCTGGAATGTGATTTTCAAGAGTATCCAAATAAAGCAAAAAAACACGCAAATCATTGGCATATGCCAGCTGCGTGCTCTCAGAGTATGCTGGATCAGACTCCAAATTGCTCAGAAAGGCGTTTACTTCGGTCTCCATAAGCCACCTGCGACTCTTGAAGATTCCCCAAGTTATAAAAAAACCGCCAAGGCTAACTGAGCGTTCACATAGGTGCCCGCCCTCCTCAGTTGCAATATTATATCATACTGGCCTGGATGACCTCTTTGAAAGCACTTAACGCCGAGTTCACACCTGTGTAGTCGATCATGTAATGGGTTACCAGGCGAAAACGGCGTTCAGAGGTCACACCAACCAGGATGCCCTTTTCTTTCAAACCCTCAGCCAATTGGGAAGCAGATAACGCGATCTGATCTCCCAGTGTAAGAAAGACCATATTCGTAAACGGGGTTCCAGGATCCAGTACCAAACCTGGGATCTGGGTTAAACCTTCTGCCAAGAGCGACGCCCGGGTGTGATCATCTGGCAAACGCGGGACCATGGTCTGCAATGCGACGATCCCAGCAGCTGCCAGCACGCCCGCCTGACGCATGCCGCCACCCAGCTGTTTTCGAATCCGCCTGGCTTTGAAAATGAACTCAACCGAACCGCACAGAACAGATCCGACCGGTGCACCTAAACCTTTGCTCAGACAAAAAGTGACCGAATCAGTTGGCTCAGCTAAATCTGCTGCATTTACTCCAAGTGCTGCGGCCGCATTGAAAATCCTTGCTCCATCAAGATGGAATTCGAGCCCCTTCCGGTGTGCCAGGTCACCAACCGATTTTGTATACTCAACGGGCATTACAACACCACCACAGCGATTATGCGTGTTTTCCAGTACCACCAGGCGCGAGATTGGGAAATGTGGATCATCAGAACGGACCGCTCCTTCAATTTCATCCAACTTCATCGTCCCGTCAGGTTGGTTGGTGATCAGGTGCGGATGAACCCCCCCCAATGCGGCTGCACCGCCGGCTTCAAATAGAAATGTGTGGGAGAGGTGACCCAAAATGATCTCGTCCCCGCGGCCGCAGTGAGCCAGGATTGCCGCCAGGTTGCCCATCGTCCCGCTTGGTACAAATACACCCGCCTGCTTGCCCATCATGGAGGCTGACATCTCCTCAAGTCGGTTGATCGTCGGGTCTTCGCCATAAACATCATCACCCACTTCGGCATCTGCCATTGCAGTCCGCATTTGAGGGGTAGGCTGTGTCACCGTATCAGAGCGCAAATCAATCCAATCCATTATCACCTCTCAGCAAAATTTTGTTCCTACACTTACTCGTTAGTATACAAATATTAACATTGAAAGCTCTTTATTCGGTGGCTAATAAACCCAGAACTTTTGATAGATCTTCAGGCAATGGAGCTTCAAATTCAATGTAATCAGACTCCTCTGGCAGCCTGATTTTCAGCCTTGCTGCATGCAGGAATTGGCGATCGATATCCAGGCTGGGACGGCGCCTGCCATGTAGGCGGTCTCCAGTAACCGGGCAGCCAAGAAATGCCATGTGCAATCGAATTTGATGGGTTCTCCCTGTAACCGGATGCACCTCCAGCAGCGTATGCTGCTGATATTGGGTAATCGTCGAATACTCGCTAACCGCGGAGCGGCCTTTGTTTGGCGGCACAACTGCCATCCGCTTGCGATCGACCGGATCCCGTCCTATCGCTGCTTCAACCCTACCTCGGACGGTGGGGGGCGCACCATCCACGAGAGCCAGGTAAGTTTTTTCAACCCGTCTCGACCTGAATTCCTCCTGGAGCCACTGGTGAGCAGCATCGTTCTTGGCCAGCAAAATAATGCCGGATGTGTCCTTATCCAACCTGTGGACCACTCCAGGACGCTGTATTCCACCCACTCCTTCGATCTCCCCGGTGTGAGCCAACGCGGCGTGCACCAGCGTCCCGCTCTGGTGTCCTGCTGCTGGATGGACAACCATCCCAGCTGGTTTGTTTACAACGATCAAATCCTGGTTCTCAAATATGATCTCCAGGGGAATATCTTCAGGGACCAGGACAGTTGGCTTGGGTGGGGGAATCCTGACCTCGATCTCCGCTTTTTTCTCCACCATGTGACCGCTCTTAGTGACTGTGACGCCATCTACATCAACACAGCCTGTTTTGATCAGCGATTGCAGACGAGAGCGGGAAAACTCCGGAAGCTGCGATACCAGGAATTTATCGAGTCGGTTAGATTCTTCTTGCTCATAACTTAGTTGAACAAGACGATCATTCACTTAGGTTCTCCCCACCGACCTGATCGCTGCTCTTCTCGCTTGGCAGCTCATCTTCTAATAGTTCAGATTCTGCATCTTTGTTTCTTTCTTGGGACCAGACTCCCAGCAGCAAGACGATCACGCCCAGGGTGATGCAAAGATCAGCCACGTTGAAAACCGGGAATCTCCAGATTGACATGTAATCTGTAACCCATCCTATGGTCAAGCGATCGATCAAGTTGCCAAGCGCTCCGCCGAAGGTTAACCCCATGGCTAACCGGAGCGTCCAGTCCTCACGCGGCACACGGGGAAAATAATAGACAATCGCGATAGCGACAACAACCGCAAGAATGGCGATAAAATCTCCCAAACTGGGCAGTATCCCGAAAGCCGCCCCGGTATTCTTCCAGTTTACAATTCGAAAATAAGGTTCTAGCCATTCCCATGGAGACCACCACTCCCCTAATGCCAGATTTCTCCGTACCAGGACTTTTGTGATCTGGTCGAGGATGATGATGGTCCCGCCTATCCCAAACAGGGTCAGGTAATCGCGCAGATAGTTCGTTGATGTTTTTGAAGTAGATTCCATGGGAAGATTTTACTCGATGTCACTGAAATCTGGCTGAAAATGGTATGTTAATTTCTGGTATTCAACTTGAGATTCACCATTTACGGGCAGGTTATCCTGGATCGATTTTACATTTACCCCCATTTCAAATCGCAGCAGGTGAGCAGGACAGCGGGTGGGTTTGTGACTGCAATCACTGGCTCCAAATCCTGGCACGGGGATACAATAACCGGGCAGCTGCATGAGGAATTGACTCCACGAGCACTCACGATGTTCTTTCGTAGCAGAATAAAAATATCCCCGAAACCGGGCAATCCGTCTCAACCAATCAATATGCCAGTGATGACGTTTACTCCCACACAGGTGGCGACCAAGACGTGCTTTCAAACCACCAGACCCGAGGGCGCTGCCAACATAGAGGTATTCTCCTAGTGGAAGGTGATGATCGCCGAATTTACCAATGCGCACCATACGGGGGGAAGATAGCTCCAGATGAAGAATGTAAACCCCAGGAGACCTTGGAATTTCCAGAGATTGATAATTATCTTTTAATGCCTCCATGCTCATGTTTCCTGCACCCCGGCATTACCGCAATAATCCATCTGGTGAGCGATGTACACCAGTTCAGCTCGTTCGACCTGCGCATGGCGATGATCAACCCAGCGCGTGAACTGCTGCTTATCCAGCGCGGGGTGGTCGCGCAGGGCTTTATCAATGGTGTGAATGATGAAATGCAAAAAATATGCTTCATCAATTGGATATTCCCCCGAAACCGGGTATACAACCCAATCGGAACTTCCTGCGGCGAGAATGCTACCTCCTTCCCTCGGAATGTAATCCATCATGTGGCGGCCTGCCTGGTGGTCACCGTACTGTTGACCACCTTGAATTCTCTCATTCATCGTATCATGGTAGAGAGACAGCACCAAATGGTCGAATTCGGCATCAATGACCGGTTCAAGCACGGTCAAGCCGTCATAATTGATGCTGAAGTAATACAGATAATCTTTATTTCCCCAATCAAATAACTGTTCCAGGGCACCCGGTAAAGGAACCAGGTCCAGAAATGCGTGTGCCGCCAATAGATCTATATTTGTTGATTGATGTGAATCCAGATATTCGAACAGGTCAGCTGCAATCAGGTTAACCTGTACCTCAGTTTTCTTTCCCGATACCAGCAATCCGTTTTTAGTATTACGAACTCCATAACCATTATCCTCCCCCCACTCGCGCAAATAGGTTTTGGCATATTGAATGTTCTCAACCTGGTTATCGATAGCTATGTATTCAGCGAATTGAAATAAATCCCTTTCGAGCATGCGCGCCAGCATGGTCCCAATCCCGGCACCTATCTCCAAAACCCTGATAGGGCGATCAGATAATTTCGCTGCCAGGGAGCTGGCCATCACATCCCAAACCATGCGGTTAAGGGAGCGATCATCCACGCTCTTTTTCGCTTTCAGATAGCGGGTGAAACTATAGTTTTCAGGGATCACTTCTATTCATCCTGTTGGATTATTTTATCCAGAAAAGACCGCACTCGCGACATGCTGTCATCCCAGGGTGGGTGCTGGTTAAATCGCTCGAGCGCCGCCAAGCTCATCCTGGTCAATAACTTGCGGTCATCGATTAAGCGAGCAATATTTTCACCCAGTACGGGTGCGTCTTCCCGGGGCAGCAAAAAGCCGTTCACCTCGTGGGTAATAATCTCCGAGGCTCCCCCGGTAGTTGTCCCGATGGCCGGTAAACCAAACCCCATGCCTTCCAGGTATGCGATCCCAAATCCTTCGTGGTAGGAAGGCATTGCTAAGATGTGACAGTTAAGCATAACCTCTTTGACCTGATCCTCCTGCAGGGGCCCAAAAAACATTACCTTTTTTGTAAGTCCAAATTCATTAACAACCTGCATTATCCTTTTAACATATTCAGGATCGAAATCTAAACTGCCGACCACTGACAAATACCAGTCTTTTTCTTCAATTTCACCCAGGGCTTTCAACAAAATATGCAGCCCTTTTCTGGGGATCACATTCCCCAGGAATAATATCTTCAGTGGTCCTTCCTGCGATGCTCGAATTTCGATCATCTCCTGAGTCAGTTCCTGGTGGAAACGGTTCCCAGCAGGATATGCAACCACAATATCCTTAGAAACTCCAGACAGGCTTTCAACCTGGTGGCGAGTATTCTGACTGTTATATATAAATCCATCCACGCTATCCAGGTAGTGTCTCTCTACAAGCCGGTAAATTGCCCGCTTCCAGGCCGTGTGAAGCTCACTGCTGCGCAGGTGATGCACAATCGAGATTATGCGGTAGCTGGCAGCCTTCTTCAGTCTCTGATTGAGATAGAACAGCGAGGGGTGGTTCAGCTCGTCCTGCAGCAAGATGTCTACCGGCAAGTTTAGCAGCCTGTTGAATAAATCCGTGGAAAGATTATCAAACAAATGTTTGGGATAGTTCCGCCAGGGAATCGATACTACCTGGACATGGTCACCCTGAGCTTCCAAATACCTCACCAGCTGCCGGTCATACAGGTAGCCACCTGAGACAGTATCCAGGGAGCCGTATATCAACAGCCCGATGCGCATGAAAAATCAGCCCTGGTCACTTTTTATGAAGATATGATGCCCAGGCAATTTCATTTTCCCAGAGTTTGATCGTTATTGAGGATAAATTCGGTCGATCGATTTCGTCCAGCAAGCGCAGGCAGAATATCCGGGAAAAATGCTCAATACTGGGATTTAAGCCTTCGAACTCAGGTTGTTCATTCAGGATTTGATCCTGGTATTGATTTACCATGGCATCTAGATGGCCTTCGATATCCACAATATCTACCAGATAACCGTGCTGGTCAAGAGTGTCACCCTCTAACTGCAGTTCTACCTGGTAGTGATGGTAATGAAGATTGTTTTCAGGCCCCCAGTCCCCCCCAATCAAGAAGTGCTGAGCATCAAACTCCCGCTTTACTGCTACATTGTACATTCTCGAGCTCTCCTTAGTTGTCCATCAATATTGCTGTAGATTATACATTTAGGTAAATTCTTATTGGGCTAATGCATTGTTACATGAAGAAAATCAATACTTGATAATCACTTGAATAGCATCACCAGGCTTCTTGTCCAACAGGGTGAATGCATTTTCGACCTCATCGATCGGAAACTTATGCGTGATCAACCTGGATGGTTTTACATGCTTGAGCATCTCCCATGCAAATTCGTAGCGCCGGTCTTTATCCCATCTTGCGCTGAAGCTGGAATTGAGCTGGCTCACCTGGCTGCTGATCAATTTAAGTCGCCCGCGGTGAAACCATCCTCCCAGGTCGATATGGGCTTCCTTTTTACCAAACCAGGAACCGACCAGGATGCGCCCTTCAATTGCAGCTGCTTCAATAGCCATATTTAACCCCTGCGGATTGCCAGTTAACTCATAAACCAGGTCAGCATTGCGGAACAGCTGACTATCATGTTCAGGCTCGGAAAAGTTTACATTCATTGGGTCGAGACTCTGGTGGGCACCTAAATCCAATGAAGCCTCCCTGCGCAAATCGAAGGGATCGAATGTCAGCAGGCTTTCCAAAGGAAACTTACCCAGCAGAGCTGTGGTCAACAATCCCACGGTACCCTGTCCAAATACGAACACTCTTTCTCCAATCCCCGGAGCACCATCCATGACGAAACTAACCGCTGTCTCCATGTTCGGAAAAAACAACGCATCCTCCAGGCTTAATCCATCGGGGATGATTTGCAATCCTCTTGTCTCGGAGACAAAATGGCTGGTATGCGGGTGGAATGCAAACACATTTTTCCCGATCCACCCATGGTCAAAATCAGAGCCCACCTGGACAATTTCCCCAACCAGCGAGTAACCATATTTCAAGGGATATTCAACGGCACCTGACAATGATGGGATACTCTCATCCAAAGCCATGTTGTCTGGAAACTGGCCGCGGTAAAGCAGCATTTCTGTGCCGGTGCTGATGGCAGAAAACCGGGTACGCACCAGGGCTTGGTGTGGACCTGGAACCGGAATTGGTTCAGCTCGCACTTCTACAGCGCCCGGTGAGAGATAATACAAACTCTTACGAACCACAAATTACCTCCCTGTATTTAGCCTGCAACTATCCATTGCGGGCGACCATATACAACCAGGTCTTCTCCCGCAAATCCAGTATTCATTCTATCCAATTTAAGTCCATCCCTCTTATTATCCTGAGAATCTGTCGAGCGAAGAAATTGGATTCCGGGTAAACCCCCCAGGATTATTGGAGAGATTGTCACCACGAAAAAATCAACCAGCTGGGCTTCAAGGAAGCTTGCCAGCACCTTTGCACCCCCTTCAACCATCAAGCGCCTGATCCCTTCTCTATAAAGGATATCCAGGAGATCGGGCAGCTGTATGTATCCTGTTTGCTTGGTGGGAAGGTAAATAAGCTTTACACCCAGCGAGGTCAGTTTTTGTGCTTGTTTTTGATCTGCATCCCTTGAGGTCGCGATCCAGGTTGAGTTGGATCGCACAAGGAAAGAATCTGGTGGGGTGCGTAATTTGCTGTCCAATACCACCGGTCTTGGATTCTCGCCGGCCACTAACCTGACCGTGAGCTGGGGATCATCAACCAGCAGCGTGTCAATCCCGATCAAAATCGCGTCATGATCCGCGCGTAAATAGTGACTTAATCGTGCAGATTCTGGACCCGAGATTTGTGTTCTTTCCCCTCTTGCGGCTGAAATGCTGCCATCCAGGCTTTGTGCAAAACTTAATGTGACTAGAGGACGATCATCTGGTAATTCTATTTGGCTGGCAGTAGACAGAATGCGCTCATGGAGGTCCATTCAATCCCCCTATTGCTTCCAAGCACAATCCTGGTGGGCATAACATTCAGGTTCAGCATATGCTGCATGCGCTTGGCTTTGGTAAACAAATAATCTGCATTCTCCAGGGTGACATCAGCCTCCAGAGGGATGCGCCGGTGCACTGGTATCCCGGCAGCGGATATTGCTGATATTTTCAACGGATTATTAGTCATCAGCTGAATCGATCTAATTCCCAGATCTTCTAGAATACCCGCTGCGATCGAGTAATCTCGTTCATCAGCCTGGTGACCCAGCGCCAAATTTGCATCAACAGTATCATAACCTTGATCCTGCAGGTTATAGGCTCGCAGTTTATCAAGCAGACCGATCCCACGCCCTTCCTGGCGCAGGTAGATCACCACGCCTTCCCCAGCAAATGCAATGCGCTGCACGGCTCGATTTAATTGATCCCCGCAGTCACAGCGCAGTGAGCCTAATACGTCCCCGGTGAAGCACTCGGAATGCACACGCACAAGGATATCGTCTTTTCCCTCGACCTGGCCCATAACCACTGCCAGGTGCTCTTTGTCATCATGATCACTGGTGTACAGCGAAAGGTAAAAATCCCCTTCAGGCGTGGGAATTCGCGAGCGAACTCGACGGTTAACAGACGTTTTCTTCATAAGGGATCCTTCATTTCCGTGAGATCTAATAGAAATCGGATTATTGGCTCTGGTCAGACTTTCTGTCAACAAGGAGCAGTACGATTAATACAACTTCAACCAGTTTAGTAATATAGCCTAAACTTCCAGCCGGCCAGGATTTATCTCCGATGGCTACCCAGCCCAGGATCGTTACCAGGATGAAAGCAATGAACAACCAGCGGATCAGTTTATGGTATCTCTTTGCTATATCAATCGGCAGGAAATAAGCCGCCAGCAAAGTGAGGTATCCCAAACCATTCAGTATGAATAAGACATCCGGGAAGAGCAAAGAAAAATGAATCAGGGCTGTCACTAACGTGGCCAGTATGATTCCAACCTGGACTGCACTCAATCGGGAATTATTACCATCCATTATTTTCTCTCCTTTGTCGCTATCATCAGCGGTTGTAATAACCGCCTAACCACAAGCCGGCACCCCCAAAAAGGACGTCCCTGGCTCGAATCAAGAGGGCCAAACTGATGCCGATCGCGGGGGAAACCCCGATCAAGCCCATGGCCATTACCTGGCCAGCTTCTAATGTTCCCAATCCTGCTGGAAAGGGCAGCAAAAATGCTATCCTGGCGGCGGTAAGAGCAACCAGGATTTGAACCAGATTAAATTGAACCCCTAAGAACTGCAGCATCAGGCCGAATTCAAAAACCATCAGAGCCCAAATCGCTAGAGAGAGTAAAGCCCCCACAAGTAATGCTTTCACGTTCTGGCGGCAAAATACCGACACCATGGATTCTGTCTCCTTGAGCGTGATGAGCAAGCCTTGATATCTCATGGAATGCATAAGAATCTTGCCCAATTTTTCAAAAATGAATGTGATTGGTAGGCGTCCAGTACGAAGAGCGAGCAGGTAAATTACCGGGACAGCAAATAGTAAAGCCGGGGCCAGAATCAACACATACCTGCTCCCAGTATTAAGAATGCCACTGAAAACCAGGACAGTCACCCCAACCAGCAGGAAGCTGAAATTTGCCAGCAGCTCAAGCAGCTTATCAATACTGACGCTTGTCGCGGCCGGGGAGGTCGCCACTCCCTCTTTCTCCTTCAGCAGGTAAACCTGGAGCGGTTCACCACCAAACTGGGGGCCAGGGGTGAAATAAGTGACCCCAAATCCTGCTAATCGATATCCGATCACAGAAATCAATGAAACTCTCAGATCCTGTGCCTTCAAGATCATCCACCAGCGAAAGCTGAATAGGACGAAGATGAACATATTGATCACGACCAGCACCAGGATGGCCTGCAGACCGATCTGGCGAAAATTCTCGCCGATTGCTGAAAGGGAGATATCTTTGATCGACCACCACGCCGCCAGAGGCACCAGGATCCAGACAAAGATCCTGAGCACCAATTTCATCCTGTTTGGATATCTTATATCTCCGCTCTGGGCGGCAGACTGTGCAGATTTGGTGGTGATGTTCATGGTTCACCAAGCCTATGCGTGATGATCTTCCGCTCGGGATTCCATAATGAGTAGGGTCCTGTACCCAGGTAGAACAATCCTATCGTTGTAAATACCAACAAAACTTCGAACACGCTCAATTGGAATAATTCGAGGTACATTCCCAAACCAAACAAAACAAGAAGCGCAGCCGCTCGTCCGGCAGCACCAACGGCGATTAATACCAGTCCGCCAAGAATTAACAATATTAGGAGTCCCACCCAATAAAAAGATGTGAAAACGGGGAGAAACTGGTTGAATGTTGAGCTCTCAAGAGACTCGAATAATCTCATGTAATTTTCTTGAAGCCAAACAATCAACAGGCTGACCAGCGCAATTCGCAGTAAGAGCGGGATCCACTTGTTGATGACCTGTTTGAGTGACTGAATTCGGGTTGCATTGACAAATTTTGGAATCTTGCCCAGTAAGTTTTCCCCTCTAATGAACTGGCTGGTTGATATACCGCTGACCGAAAACCAATCCAGCAAGAATCCGGTCAGAAAAGGGACTGCGAAGAGCACTACAGCCAGGAATGTCCCGGGAGGAGAAAAAACCGGGAACAAGACCACAGCTGCGAAGCCCATCTGGGCGCCGGCAAATGGACGACGCGCAGGATTCTCGGCCAGGGGATAAACAGGCTTGTTCAGCCGGTTGCGCAGCCATATCCCACCCACAAACAGGTAACGTGCCATGCCAACCAGCAGGTACCAAATCGGCACCTGGCCGTACTGCACCAGCAGGAGACTGGCGATCAGGAGGCCAAACCCATCCAGGCTCAGATCTAATTCTTCTCCCAGCAGAGATTGGTGGTTGGAAATCCTCGCCAGGTAGCCATCAAACAAATCCGCCAGTGCGGCAAACGCATACAGCAAGCCCGGGAGGAAAGCGAACCATCTTGGTGGCCAGGGTAAAAAAATGAAACCAGCCAGCAGCATTAAAAGCATGCCGCGAAAAATGGTCAGCAAGTTTCCAGGACCAATATCGGGCAGAATATTCAATTCACCTTTAGGGTGATTTAATTCAAGGCGCCGCCACAGCATCCAGAAATACAGCAGTGAAAATAATATTGTCGAAGCCAACCATTGGAATGCTGCCAAACTCTCCCACCCCGCGACCAGCAACAAGGCAACTGCAGCTACCAACATGATCTGCAGAAGCACCAGGCCTACCCATTTCTTGCGCAATATGGATAGGTTTCTTGAATTTATTCCCGGGCTCTCTGATAATGACATAATATCACGAATACTACCTATTATATCTACTTAATATTAAACCAAAGTGAATAACCAGTTATAAGTTCAAACTTCACGATCTATCAGGTGCCAGGGATAACTTACTCAAAATTGCAATTCCCCCAACTAATCATCATCCAGTTAGCCTGAAAACTGTCATCAAAGACATTTTCAGTGACGAATAAGATACTGTAAATTGGATTCAGTCATTGAAAACCAATTCGACCACCACCCCCCGGTGGTCAGAGACGCCATCTATTCTTGCTGTATGTGCAGCCACTGCAGCCCACTCACTGGAGTGGAAAATATAATCTATACGCATTAGCCAGGCCGGGATAAATAAATTCCCAATATGCGGGCGATCGCTCTCCGGAAGCGTGCTGCCGGGAAATGTGTGCCCCAAACCAGAACCAACTGACCGGTAAGCATCCACCAGGTTGTTCGTCATTACCTGGTATGCATCACTCAAGAAAGACATATTTGCGTCACCCCCCACGATCGCGGAACCTGATTGGCCCACCAAGCCGCTCACCAGCTGGGCTTCTTTCTCCCGTGCCCGGATGCGGGCATCCTCTTCGTCCAATGGAAATATCCCAGTTGTAGGAGTCAGGTGAAAGTTGACCAACAGGATTTTCTGACCGTTCCAATCCAGGTCTAAGATTTGTGGACCACCTGCCCACAGCTGCGGCAGGCTGATTCCGCTCGGGCTTATCGGGTACTTGCTGATCACGCCGATGCCTTCGGGATTATCAACAGCCTCGAGTACCTGGTAGGGATACTCACCAATTAATTCATTTTCCAGGATTCGGGCAAAACCGGTGTTCAACTCCTGGATCAGCAGCACATCCGGGTCTTCATAATCGATCGTCTCCAGGATCGGTTCGTAGTGATCATGCCAGGCTAAAACGTTGTAGGTCATCACTCTAAGAGTTGGTCGATCGGAGGAATTCACATCATTCGAAGGGATAAAATGATCACCCCACAACAAGAGCAATGCCAGCAGACCAACCAGGAAACCAACGCCCAACCAGCGGTTCTTGCAGACAACCGCGACGAGTAGAACCAGGATCAGCGGAACGAAGAGGTATATTGCAGCGAAATTTAATAAGGCAACAACAATGAACCTGTCCCCCGTAAGCAGGTACAAGCCCAGCCAACCAAACAGGAAGCAGAGATAAACAACTGCTGCTATGGTTAGATCGCGGCAATGAATTCTTGGTGTCCTGCGACTCATGATTAACGGGTTTTTATAGATCTCTTTTGTTGAACAATCTGATGGCGAGCAATAAAGCCAGTATTGCATAAATCATGCCATAAAATACCATCACCAGGCTCGGCATGGATGAGGCGGAAAATGGCGAAAACCCCAGAGCACTGACTAAAGGAGATTGCATCTCGAAAGCAGCCCGTTTCCAAAGCGCCTCGCTGGGGATCAGCAGGCTCGAGATAATCCCCACATTGACTGCAGTCTGGTTTTGCATAAAGGAGCCGATCTGTTCGATCCAACCCCCGACAAAGGCAATCCCAAACATCCCGAAGACCAGCACGCCATTCGCCAGGGTTGATAACACCGCCCCACCAGCCAGGGATACACCCAGCAGCAGGATAGCATTCAACCATAACAAACTTAATCCACGCAATAAATTGGGCGCTGTATAGCCTGATATCAGGTACACCAGTAAGATCGTGCCTCCAGCCATCAAGAGCAGGTACAGGGAAAGCATACCCACAAATCCCAGCCATTTTCCGATCACGATCTCCCTGCGCTGAAGTGGTTTTGAAACCAATGTGTGGACCGTCCCAGAGGCGATCTCACCGGATAGCGTGTCAACCGATGTCAATACTGCCATCGCAACCGTCAGGAAATTGACCACATACAAGCCAGCCATGAACAAGAAGTTGCGAATTTGATTAAGCTCCAGCAAGCCTGGTCCAAATTGGGAGCCAGTTGCATCCTGGTTAACGTAATAGAAACCCACGCCATAAATCGCCAGGTAAATCAATCCCATCAGCAGCGCAGCTAATAAGATCTTCCGGCGTGAAGCCTCGCGAAAGGTTAACCGGGCGATGACAAAAATGGTCATAGTCCGCCTTCCGTGCCGACCACCTGGATAAATAGATCTTCAAGCGATAGCTGTTTTGGTCTAATGGCGAAGACATCCACCCCATTTTCAACCAGGTAGCGGTTGATCATCGGCATATCTGCTTCCGACGAGAGTGTTAGCGAGAGATGGTCACCATCCGCGCGGATATTGTCTCCCCAGCGTGCAAGTCCTTCCAGTATCGTTGGTCCCAGGTTTTGTGCCCGGATCTCGACAGTTAATTCGCCTTCCACCAGGCTCTGCAGCGAATTGGTTGTCAGCACCTCACCCTGGCGTATGAATGCCACCCGATCACAGGTGATTTCTACTTCGCTCAACAGGTGGGAATTCAGGAAAACCGTTGTGCCCCCATCACTCAGGTCCCGGATAATATCTCTTACCAGGCGCCTGCCAACAGGGTCAAGACCGGACGTAGGTTCATCGAGGAACACTAAATCTGGCTCGTTCAGCAGTGCCTGGGCTAAACCAATGCGCTGCAGCATTCCCTTAGAAAAAGCCCGTAGTTTTTTATCCGCGTGGTTTTCCAGGCCAACCAGCTCGAGCAGTTCCACGACCCTCGGATTGAGTATTTTAGCTGGCACCCGGTATAGGTTGCCGTGCAGGCGTAGAAATTCTTCCGCGGTCAGCCAGTCATGAAAACGGAAATGCTCTGGAAGGAAGCCGACTTTCTCCCTTGAGCGGTAATCTCCCAATGGTGCTCCCAGGACCTCTCCTTTTCCCGATGTGGGTGAGATCAATCCCAAAAGCATCTTCACCGCGGTCGTCTTCCCGGCCCCATTCGGACCCAGGAATCCGAAAACCTCCCCGCGTTCCACGTCCAGGGTCAGGTTTGCAACGGCAGTTTTCTCCCCAAATTCCTTGCTTAATGCCTGGGTACTGATGGAATAGGTCATAGGATTACGATGGAAAATGCACTGGTCTGGAAATTGAAAAGGCGTGAAACGCGCTGCGTGCAACGTTTCACGCCTACCGTTTCCTGGCTAAGATTTTACCTTACTCTAACGAGTTAGCCAGCTCTACTGCGGATTGCGCATCACCAGGACCCGTGAGTGCATAGACAATGCCATCTTTTATCCAGACCAGCATGTAGTGGGGGAATTCACTTCTCTCTGACTGCATGATCAAAGTCCCTTCCACACCATCAACCAAGACTTCTTGATACTCGGTGCCATCCCGCGGGATGGGGATCACCAGCGTTGTGGTCCAATCCACATTCTGGCTGAATTGGGCAGCTTCTTCCGGGGTCATACCCAACACCTGCAAAAAGCCCTGACCTATCCTGGCAATATCGAGCCCAGGAGGAGCACTGATCTCTGGACTTGGGAACTGGGTCAGCGTGACGCACTCGCTCAGGTTCACGATCGGGCGATCGGGGTCAACGCCTGCTTCCCGGATCATTTCGGGAGATACCTCGCAGGTGCCATATCCAGCCCCGACAGCAACGGGCAGTTCCATAGAAACTTCAGCACCATCCAATTCTGCAGGCAATTTCAATTCCGCAATCCCAAGTTCATCTAACAATGCCTGGATTTTGGGTAGATCGATCAGCATTGAAATCCTGGCACCGGGCTGAAGGATAAGCTTTTCATCACCGGCAGCTGCGCTTGGTAGACGTACCGGGAACCCGGCCAGATCGCTTGCTTCCACTTTGCCAGATACCTCCTGCATCTCACCGAATTCCTCGAATTGAACGTCTTCAGCGAGCAGGTACTCAAAATTGGATAAAGAACCCAACTGTGCTTCGATATTCTCAGGATCGATCTGGATTATAGTGAACTGCTCCACCCGGAACAAGCCCAAGAAACTGCTGCCAATGGCCCGCACCTGGGGGAAGAGCATAGCTACAGCGAGAACCGCCACAACGCCAACAGCCGCCCAGGTAAATCGATACTTGCGCTTAAATAGTCTTTCGAACTTACTCACGTCCTGCTGCTTTAAATACTGCCGTTCAAAGCGAGCATATGCCTGGTGGGCTGGCTGTGCAGCTTCCTTATCATCAGGAGCAAGAATAGACATATGCCTGCTGGTTTCTGCTCCAGATTGTGACAGCTGATCCGCTCGAGCCTGGCATTCTGGGCATTCTGTTAAGTGGTTCCCAATTCGGATTACTTCCGGGTCGCTATCGTCAGCTGTGAAGTAAGCCTTTAAATCTTGATCGGATAAGTGCATCTTCATCCTCCTTCAACCCCTTTAAAGAGCGCTTCAAACTCATCCTGGGCTCGGGCAAGCATTTTGCCGACGGAGCCAGGATTAATTTTAAGCACAATTGCCAGCTCTTTGTAGGTCAGACCTGAATACCTTAACACCAGCAGCTTCGCAGAACGTGGTTTCATTTGTCGCAGCACGTCCTGTACCTGTTTGCGCTGTTCAGCGACAATTATCTCTTGTTCCGGCCCCGGGGATTGTCCCTCTTCAATCGCTTTGGAACCAGCCTCGATCTCATAATGTAAACGACGCTTTCTGGACCGCAATGCATTGAATCCTAAATTTACTGCCACCCGGTAGAGCCACCCGGCTATATTCTCAGACTTTGCGGGTGGTTTGTTGTGATACTGCCAGAAAGTCTCCAAAGCCAGATCTTGGGCCTCATCCTGGTCACCTACCAGGTGAAATATCACGTTGTAAACCCGTGACCATTGATCAGCAAATACAGTCTCGAATTCCTGCGGAATACTTTGTGCTTTGAATTTGATGTTTTCAGACGTCACGGTCATCAGTGTAACCTATAAGTAAAAACGAGTGCGCTCATTAATATGAACACCTTTCAGAAGATAAATGTGACATCTTAACCTTATATGTTTGACACAGGATAATAAAACCAACGATCGAATGCAGCCCCATCAAGATGGCGAACGATAATTAATTGTTGTTCAAGTTCATAAATACCTTGAAACTTTGACAAACGGGAAATAAAGATATTGTATAATACGATTAGATTTACCCAATTATTCTATTTATTCAGGTGTTATCTCGAGTGGGCGGATTTCGATTATTCCCCTTGTTGTCCGGAGCAATTCATGATCGGTGAAATCATAAATGAGCGCTACCATCTCAACGCTGAGCTGGGTCAGGGCGGCATGGGCATTGTTTATCTTGCTCGCGATACCGTGCTCAATCGGGATAACACCTGAATAAATAGAATAATTGGGTAAATCTAATCGTATTATACAATATCTTTATTTCCCGTTT
>PVMK01124697.1_pt1 | contig 46335 bp, 43 predicted proteins | sample 1853481 | NCBI WGS metagenome assembly PVMK01 (sample SAMN08533507, study PRJNA380276) | Marine sediment metagenome, whole genome shotgun sequencing project.
CCCATTTCAACTCTCTCTGGTAATAAATTTCCACCTGAAATTCTTCGCCGGGCGCACCATATGGTGCTTCCAGTGTTGCCAGTGCAATGCTTGCCTTGGCTGTGGGCGACACCATGGCTGATGTCACCGTGCCGACAAACTTTTTATTTTTTGTATACACGTACGCATCACAGGCAGCTTTGTTGCCATCAATATTCAGTTTGACCAGGTTATAACGGTGGCCATTCCTTATTTCTGCCAGCAATGCATTGCGACCATTAAAAATCGGTTTTTTGAAGTCGACCAGCCAGCCAAGTCCGAGTTCAAAGGGTGAGCGGGTATAACCGCTACGTACCGTCTCATGCGCAGGCATGAAATCATGGCCGGCCTGGATAAAGCCAGCCTCGATACGTAGCATGGCCAGTGCTTCGTCGCCCATGGGTTGTATGCCCAACAAACTGCCTGCTGCAAACAAGCGGTCCCACAATACTTCCGCATGTTCCGGGTCTGTCCATAGTTCATAACCCAGGTCACCGGTAAAACCGGTCCTCGATACCATCAACTTTGTGTCTTCAAAGGGGAAATGCCTGATATCGAACGGTTTCATGTTTTCGATATCTTCGAGGCCCATTTTTCTGAGTGTCGCACAACTGGTAGGACCCTGGAGTGCAAGTGCGGCGACTTCGTGGGTTTCTTCTGTCACACTGACATCAAAACCAATGGTGTTGGTCAGTAACCAATCCAGATGACGCTCCTGAGAGCATAATCGATACTCGCCTTCGCGAATATGGAATATCGTACCGTCGTCAATAACCTGGCCCTCGTCGGTGCACCATACACAATAACCAACCCGGCCCGGTTTGATTTTACTGACATCCCGTGTCACAAGCCGGTTCAGGAAGGGCAGGGCATCGTTACCGCTAATGCGGTACTTGGTCATGGGAGTTATATCGAATACCGTGCAGGCATTTCGGCAGGCATAGTATTCAAGGGAAGAGCAGAAATAGGCGCTTGGGGACAGGTAATCTGCCCATCGTCCCCATTCTTTCAGATGATTCACCGGTTCCTGGCGCGAGTAGAACGGGCTGGGAAAAGCCTTGGTCTTATAATGAGACTTAGCTGAAAAATCAATGGGTTTGATTTTGTTCTGTGTGGTGAACTGGCTCATGAGTGCTGGCCCTCCGTTGGTTTATTGAGTATGGCTTTCGCGGCATTGCGACCAGCACTGCCCATTACACCACCACCGGGGTGACTGCCTGCTCCACACAGGTAGAGCCCTTTAACCGGGCTTGCATACTGGGCGCAATGCGGTACAGGCCGTAACATCATGAACTGGTCTATTGCCAGTTCACCATGGTGCCAGTGGCCACCGGTGATACGGAATTCACGTTCGATATCTACCGGCGTTAACAATTCCGTGTGCAAAATCTGGCTACGAATTCCCGGTGCGTATGTGGCCAGCAGATCAACAACCTGTTCTGTGAAAGCTGCTTTTGCTACAGACCAGCCTTCTTTCAGTTGATAAGGCGCATATTGCACCACGGCGGAGAGTACATGTTTGCCCGGTGCTGCAAGGCTGTTGTCGTGCACGCTGGGGATGGTGATTTCTGCCACCGGTTTGATCGAGTGCTCGCCATATTTCGCATGGTTGAAAGCACGTTCCACGTACTCAATATCCGGTGCGATCAGTAAACGTTCACCAAGCAGGTTCTGGTTCAGGCCGTTGAATTCCGGTTTGCCTTCCAATGCCAGGTGTAGCTTGGCCGTATTGCCACGGATGCGGATATTGTTGATCTTGCGTACGAAACCCGCCTCCATATGACGGGCACCCAACAGACTGAAGAAAGTTGTCTTGGGGTCTGCGCTGGAAACCACGGTGTTGGCACTGATCTGCTCACCGTCCTGCAGTTCCACACCGGACGCATGATCACCATTCATCAGGATGCGCGAGACCGTGGTCGAGGTTCTGATGTCTGCACCATGCTTTTTCGCGACATTAGCCAGCGCATTGCTGACGGCGCCCATGCCACCCCGGGGCATCGCCATAGCCTGTAACCCACTGAGACGGTGCAATGCACAAAACATACTGTTGTTGGAACGGGGTCCAAGGTTTGTTCCGAGCACCCCATCCAGGCTTAGTGCACCTTTGAGTAACGGGTTATCGAAGTTTTCCTGCAGAATGTCATATATATTGATGCCTGCGATGCGCAGGAACTCACGCATGTCATCCCGGCCCAGTAAACGGATATCCAGTGCAGTTTTTGCAAGACTGAAAAGGTCACTGCGGTTTTTGGTTCCTATCCTGGGTGGTATGCGGTTATTCAGACGGTTGATGATGCCGGCAAATCGAGTCATGAAGCGTCGGTATTCCTTCATGGCTATCTGATCAGCGCTGCTGATATTTGCACCTTGCAGTGAATCACCTGAAATTACCAGGTGGTTGCCATCTTCAGCGAGTGCCATGGTTTTCATTTGCCGTTGGGAAAATGACAGGCCGCTTGAATCAAGTGACAGTTCTTTGCGTACGTTTTTATCAAGCATGTAGAGCAGATGAGCGCCCGCTGAAACTTTGAAGCCGGGTGCGAATTCCCGTGTCACAGCTGCGCCACCGACCTGGTTGGCGGCCTCCAGCACAGTTACCCGTTTACCGGCCCTGGCAAGGTAGGCGGCACAGACCAGACCGTTGTGGCCACCACCAATGATAACGGTATGATTTTTTGAGTTAGTCATCGACCCAGCCCTCCGGCACGGTATTGGGTTTGCGCATATCCCTGAGAATTTCGCGTGCGGCATTGGCGCCCGGGGCTGCCATTACGCCTCCTCCGGGGTGATTTGAAGATCCGCACATATACAGGCCTTTTGCAGGTCCACGGTATTGGGCATAACCGGGTATCGGCCGGTTGAACAGCAATTGGTCCATGGTCAGTTCGCCATGGAAAATATTACCCTGGGTCAGCCCGACTTCATCTTCGAGTTCGTGTGGTGTGCGAATTTCTACATGCTGGATCAAGTCTTTGAAGCCTGGCGCATAGGATTCGATCTTGTTGATGACAGTTTGACCGAATTGGTCGCGTAACTCCGGGGTCCAGTCCTTTCCGTGTACTTTGGGCGGCACATATTGCACGAATACAGACATAAAATGTTTACCTGGCGGTGTCATGGTTGGGTCTGTCAGCGACGGTATGGTTATATCAACATACGGGTCTTGTGACCAGGTGCCGTTTTTCCAGTCATCATAGGCGCGTTCCAGGCGTTCGACGGTATCAACCAGATGCAAATCTGACTTGATGAGTTCCGGATTATCTTCCAGGGCAGTGAATTTTGGCACACCATCGAGTGCAAAATTGAGCTTGCCGGATGAGCCGCGTATTTTAAAATTCTTCACTCTGCGAATAAAATCCGGTTCCAGGTCTTTTTTGTCCATACACTCAAGAAATGTGCGCGGCAATGTCATATTGGAGACAACGACATCGGCTTGATATTCATTACCATTTTCCAGTGCAACACCGGTAACCTTGCCATTGCGTACCAGGATCTGGTCCACCCCGGAGCCTGTCATGATCTCGCCGCCATTGTCTTTAAAGCAATCTCCCATCGCATAGGCGATGGCACCCATGCCACCACGTGCAAATCCCCAGGAGCCATCGATATCCCCCATCGCATGGTGCAGTAATACATAGGCTGTACCGGGCGACATGACGCCCATGGCAGATCCGATAATACCGCTGCCCGCCATGGCGGCTTTGATAAGTGGATGTTCAAAATATTCATCCAGGTATTCGGAAATGCTCATTGTGTAAAGACGCATCATGTCGTAGATGACATCCTCTCCCAGTTTCATCATCTCTTTACCCATGTGAAACATTTCCATCAGGTCACGTGGTTTGAACGATGTAGGGTCCGGAGCGGTGCGCAGCAGGAATTGCCTGATAAATCGACTCTGACGCATGATATCGCGGTCAAAACGAACCTTGGCATCCGCATCGCGCGGGCTGAGGCGAGCCATTTCCCGGCGTGATACATCCGGGTCGGCGTATGAGCCAATGTAATCACCATTTTGAGATATGGTGGCGGTACCAGCATAAGGTATGACTTGCAGGCCATATTTGGCCAGGTTCAGACTGCGATAGATCTCCGGTCGCAACAGACTACAAACATAAGAGGCGTTGGAATATAACCAGCCTTTGTGTTTTTCAAGGCTGGTTGTGGCGCCACCGAGATATGAATTTTTTTCAACCATCAGGACATCAAGCCCTGCCTTGGCCAGGAATGCTGCGTTGGTCAGGCCGTTATGGCCTGCACCGATGACAATTGCATCATGTTTTTTCACGCTGTCGGGCTCCCGGTATGTCAATGCCTGGTTGGTAGGTTCGCATACCTTACACGTTCTGTCCACAGTGAATGAATGGTTATTCATTCATTGATAATTCTGTTAATTGGAATTATGCTTGAAACAGGTGAATTTGATATTTTATTGATTTTTTGAACGAGGATTCAGTTTGAGCCAGGCCGTAACAAAACCCCGGGTTAAACGGCGTACTGCATCAAAACAGGAGCGCCAGGTCCAGCTCATCAAGGCGACTATACGTTCAATTGCAAAGCATGGCTTATCCCTGACAACCATGGCCACTGTGGCCAAAGAAGCGGGACTCAGCCAGGGTATTATCAACCTGCACTTCCAAAGCAAGAAACGCTTGTTTGAAGAAACACTGTGTTATGTTGTGGATGAATACCGTAGTGCCTGGCACAAAGCACTGGATAGCTGTGATGGTTCAGTGGCCGAAAAACTGGCTGTACTGGTCGCTGTAGATTTTGACAAACGCATTTGTCAGCGCAACCGGCTGGCGGTCTGGTTTGCCTTCTGGGGCGAGAGTCGCTCACGACTGACCTATCGTAAGATTTATGCAGAGCGTGGCCGGGAGTACAAACAGGTGTTAACCGGATTATGTGAAGAAATCATCCGGCAAGGTGGATATGAGGCCCGTGCGCAACATGTTGCCACCGGCCTGGTGGCCATGCACGCAGGCTTGTGGCTGGATTTACTGCTTAGCCCGGCCGAAATGACCCCGGAGCAGGCACAGGAAGTAAGCCTGACTTATCTATGCGGGGTTTTCCCGGGGCACTTTGAAAAATGAACAGGAAGCCATGGACGATCAAGCAATAGCAGCACTCATTGACACTCAAACCGCCAGGACCGCCCTGGACCAGGCTTTTTATACCGACAATGACATTTACCAGCGTGATCTTGAAGCGGTCTTCTTCAAGTGCTGGATATACGCAGGACATATAAGCGAAATCCCCCGCGTCGGAGATTGGTTCCTGTTCGAAATGGCCGGGGAGTCGATCATTATCATCCGTAGTAATGACAATGAAGTCAGTGCGCTGGTGAATGTTTGCCGGCACCGGGGTTCTAAAATCTGTATCGAAAAACAGGGCTGTTCCAAAAAACTGGTGTGCCGTTACCACGGTTGGAGCTACTCCCTGGATGGCAGCCTTCACTCGGCAGCCCACATGGGTGATGACTTCGACAAGTCTGAAATCAGGCTTAAGAAAATTCACGCTGAAATTCTGGAGGGTATGATTTATATTAATTTTTCTGAACGGCCGGCGTCATTTGATCCCGTCCGCGAAGGCTTAAGCGGATGTTTGCGCCCGTACCGGCTGGACAAGGCCAGGGTGGCCCACCGGCAATCCTATGCCATCAATGCCAACTGGAAACTTGCGGTCGAAAACTACTCCGAATGTTACCACTGCGCCCCTTCACACCCCGAATATACGCGTGGTCACAGCCTGGCAAAACCGGAGGCCCGTTCAGTGGAATTGATGGAGGAGGTCATGTCGCGGGCCCGGGCATGTGGTCTGAGTGAAGAATCTGTGAACTGCGTCTATCTTGATGAACCCGGTTTTGGCAGCGGCTATGCCTATGAGCGTTACCCGATGTGGCGTGGCCATGTTACCGGCAGTGAAGACGGCCAGCCGGTGGCGCCCCTGCTGGGGGAAATAAGGGGCTACGACGGTGGCACAACTGATTTCCAGGTTGGTCCGGTCTCCTTTGCGCTGGCCTACTGCGACCATGTGGTTATCTACCGTTTTACGCCGGTTTCGATAAATGAATGTGAGTGCGATATCACGTGGCTGGTCAATGCCGATGCTAAGGAAGGCGAGGCCGAGGATGGTAATGCTTACGATAAAGCACGTCTTACCTGGTTATGGGATGTCACCACACTGGCGGATAAACGCATCATTGAATTTAACGCGGAAGGTGTGAATTCACGTTATTACCAACCCGGGCCATATTCAACAATGGAAGAATACACCTGGAAATTCACATCCTGGTATCTGCAGGCAATAAGACCCTAAGCACCAATGCCCACGGAATATGACAAGGCGTTAAGACTGCGCCGTATGAAGCGGATACCACTGCTGTTGCTGTTGCTAATGGCAATACTGTTCGCTTATACCTTGCACCATCCCGCAACCTGGGCGACCTGGTTGCATGCATTTTCCGAAGCCGGCATGGTCGGTGCGCTGGCTGACTGGTTTGCCGTAGTGGCATTGTTCCGTCATCCGCTCGGTATACCCATTCCACACACGGCCATCATATCCAACCGGAAAAACGACATCGGCGAGAGTATGTCGCGTTTTGTTGCCGATCATTTTCTTGAGCCGGATGTGGTCCGGAAAAAATTGCAGAATACCAACCTGGCGGTTTTTGTCGTTACCTGGCTCAAGAGCGAGAAGGGCCGCCGCAGTGTAGAAGACCTCTCGGCTGCGGTTCTTCGCTGGGCGCTTGGTGCCTTGCATGAAGAGCGCGTGCGCAGATTTCTGTCCAGGCTTTCCAGTAAACAGTTGGCTGATGTCAACCTGGCACCGTTATTGGGCAGCACGCTGGACTGGCTGGTCCGGGGGCAAAGGCACCAGCAGATACTGACCCAGGTGTTGCGCTACACCATCGTCCTTGTGCATGACAATCGCGATGCAATCCGGGCCAGGGTGCAACAGGAAAGCCCGTGGTGGTTGCCGGGATTTGTTGACGACCGCATTTTGAAGAAGATGCTTGAGCGTATTGAGCATCAACTGTTCGAAATGGCGCTGGACCAGGAGCACCCGCTGCGTGACCAATTCAACTTATGGGTACAAGGCCTGGCGCACGATCTGAAGCATAGCCCGGTACACCGGCGCACGGGTGAGGAATTCAAACAACAATTGCTCGCCAACGATGAGTTACAGGATTACCTGTATGGGTTGTGGCGTGAACTCGCACGCAATATCGAAACGGACATCGACAAACCGGATTCAGCGATCAGGCAAAACGTCGGTCAATGGCTGACCGGAGTGGCCGAAGAACTGGATGGCGATCCGGAAATGCAAGCCTGGGTGAATGCCTGGCTGGCAGATACGATAACGCTGGTGGTCGCGCGTAACAGTACCCAGATCGCGAGCCTGATCAGCGACACGGTGAAGTCCTGGGATGGTGCGGATATGGGCCGCCGGGTTGAGCTGGCGATTGGCCGGGACCTGCAATTTATCCGTATCAACGGCACCCTGGTGGGTGGTTTGGTTGGTTTATTGATTCACGCCGTGAAGCTGGGTGTATAAATATAGAATCCACTGAAGCTACAAGCCGGGATGCGGGTACCTCCCCTGAGACTGTGAGCCGACAGGACGTCGGCGCCCAAGCGAGCTCAGGGATGAGCTCGAAGCGTGTCTCAGGGGGAGGTGCCCGTAGCCCGGCGTTCGGTTAGCACCGTTCTCAAAGGATTCGTCAGTGGATTCGCCGGTAGTTGGGTACTCCTCCTGAGACACGCTGCGAGGCCATCCATGGCGCGCTCGGACGCCGACATCCCTGTCGGCTCACGGTCTCAGGAGGAGTACCCAACTACCGCCGAATTGTGCGAGTCTTTAAGAAAGAGCTTCAAAGCGATTTTTGCGGCGATTTTTGTGCACCTCTTGCGGATCCCAGATACGGCCGTTCATGGCTATCCAGGCGCCTTGCGGCAGGGTTTGCACGGCCCCAACGGCACAGCCAATATTGAATACCGCATCGGAATCACGAAACCTCGCCGGATTCAGTGCGCCGGTCAGCACCATGGTCTTGCCGGGGATGTCAGCCAGCATCAATGCGGTATTGACCATGCTGTCGGTGCCATGGGTTATCAGAACATGTTCTGCATCACTGGCCGCGATGCGGGTATGGATTGCGAGCCTGTCCTCCTCCGTGATGTGTAAGCTGTCCTTGCGAAACATGGCCTTGACTTCAAATTCAAAAGCGACATGTATATGATCGAGAATTTGTCCGATTTGCGGCTCGCCAATCTGGTAATCGCTCATATCGTCAAAATAGATTTTGTCGATGGTGCCACCGGTGGTAACAATTAGTAGTTTTTTCATTATCACTGCCCGACTGAATTCATTGCCGCTGTTATATTGCAACAGTTAGTATAGCCTGCAGGCAGTAAATTCAAGTCTGGGTTACGGATAAATAAATATGGCAACACTTAACTCGCGATGCAACAGGCTTTCTGGTGTGTTGAGCTTGTTGCTGTGCATATTGTTCCTGTCCTCACCTTCGGCCCTGATCGCGCAGGATCAGGATCAGCAGCCAGTGGAAGAGCCCGAAGCGGTAACGGTATCCCTACCGGAAAGCCGGCAAATGGCGTTGGCTTTGGCGACACCCGGATTACGGCAACAGGTATTACTGGACCTTGCGGTGTCAGCGAATGTGCTGAGACGGGCGGAAGATCAGCTTGAAGTGGATCATGCTGCCCTGGCTCAAAAGTTCCTGGCTGATCGTAGCTGGTTGCAAATGCTGGTCAATCGATATGGGTGGGTGTCGCCACGCAGTTCAGTACTTGATCCGGCAGCATGGCTGGTACTTGAAGAACTGCAGCAACATGACCTTGAAGACATGGCGCTGGTATTTCCGGGCCGCACCCCCGAATCCACGCTGATTTACCAGGTTTTTCAGCGTGCCGGGCAGCGCCTCGCAGTAGCCAATCTTCCAATTCTATTGCTTGAGGTCGAAGCAGATGCCATTGAACTGTGGGGTTCATTTTTGCAGTTGACCGGTCCCCGCGAATCACGGGATGTCGCGTGGAAAGCGGTGGAAGACGCCTGGTTCACAGACCGGCAGATGCCATTGCCGCCAACATCGGATGCGGGTTCCAAAACCCATGAACAACTTGCAGAAAATATTCTGCAAGGCATGTCTGCTTTGGTATTGACTACGGTCGATGCGCGTCCTCCTGACGGCGAAAGGCTGGTGCAACTTCGTTATTCAATGCTCAATGAACTGCCGCGACTGGCCGGAGCGGAAAATACCCGTGCCAGGGATCAGGTCAGGAATTCCTTATATCTGGCCAGCTTTATTGATGGTCTGCACGAGGGTCGTTATTTCGAGTTTATCCAGGGTTTGTTATCGGTAACTTCCAGCTTGCTTGAGCTTTCTGCAAATGCTGAAGAAACCCTCACCCTGGTTGACTGGCTGGTAATGGAACTACCCGCCATATCGGCACATTATGCCGTAGAGTTTGCCTGGATAGACCCACGCTTGAATGCAGCGATGGCAGCTTCTTTTGATGTGCTGCTGAATATTGCCAACTCGCATGACCATGATTCGGGTAGTTATGATACCGACATCAAGGCAGCGCGGGCCGTGTTGGCCGACGCTGTCGCGCAATTAACACTTTTGATTCCCGACATGGGGTATTACTTCGATACACCGGTTCGCGCAAGGATTGCCGAGGAAATCAATATCTGTACCAGCATTGCCGCCAGTATGGATGAGGACGGCATTCCGACAATGACACGCCGGCAATTCGATGCCTGCATGGAAACACTGTTGCAATTGGCTGATCAGGAAACCCGCCTGGCCGAGCTGTCCGGAGACGTCAATGGTCCGTTCACCACCGATACGCTGCGGCGTGAATTGAGCATTACTCCCTGGCAGAGAATCAACTATGGCATCGGGTATCTGCACGAGCGCTATTCCACCGATTGCCTGCCACCCGCCAATGCACTGCCCAATCCGCTGGAATGGGCAGTTCTTGCTACAACCATGACCTGGTTTGCCGGCCATTCGCCCGAATTCTTCCATACACCGGAGAATGAGGCTCGTCTTACAAAAATGCGCAGCATAGGGGAACAGTTGATCCTGGGGCTTGCAGAACAAACGGGTTGTTTAGCCTCTTCCGGTACAGGTATCAATGATCCGGTCAGTCGCGGTATGGCTGATTATGAGCTTGCCTTGCGGGATTTGGACCTGGGTATTGAAAGTGCGGAAGTGGATTTTCGTAGCCGGCGACTCAGCCCCGGCGCAGATGTGTCGCTAGAACTGGATGCATTGCAAAAGACTGCATACCGGCCGGACAATCTGGTGATCGAGCCGTGTAATGAACAGGCAGTTTGCGAGATGTCCGGTAAGCTCAGTGCAACGCGGGCGTTGATTGGCTTGTTTCCTGATGAATATCTTGTCGCGGAACAAACCGGAATGGGAAAAATCGAAATCTGTTACCGCAACATGGAATGGGTAAAACGCCGTTCTGAACTGGTGCGACCGGATGACGAGAATGTTGCCAACTATTTTGGGCACCTCGGTTTTGATCTTGTCGGCCGTTATGTGGAAAAGGGAGAGGTCAGTGATATTTTCGGATTTCGCTTCACCAGCCCACAGGAGCACCATTATTTGTTTGCCCAGGCCTCTGAAGAGGTGCTGGATGATAGTTGTCCGGTGGAATGGGTTGGCAGCCGTGTAATAACACCGTTACGGGAAAAACGGGGTGGCATAGTGCCCAATCGCCTGACCTATCTTGCCGCATCAAGAAAATTGCCTTCCCGCCTGTTGCAAGCTAACTGGGACCGGGGTGCGGAATGGCGCGATTGGTTTGTTACCGGTATCGGGGTTTCACCCCTGCAAGTACCGCCAAACCCGAAAATTGTGGCCCGTCTTGATCAGCACCTGCAGTCTTTATACCAGGCTGAGCAGGCGGAAATTTACCAGCGGGTTTTGCTGCCAAATGCCAAAAATTCGGAAGGTGATGATGTATCCCTGTTCGATGAAATGTCACAGGTTTCAATTTCCAAGTCATTGATCCGCTTAAATATGATGTTGTTTTATCCGGAATCACTGTTTAACTCAGATGCAATTCGCATGGCCATTGCGGGTGATGCGGGTTTGCTGGAGGGCCGCACCTTACGCCGCTTCCGGGAAGACAACATAGCACTGACGTCTGTGAACGGGATAGCCCGGGACCGCCTGGACAGGCTTCGGCAGGTGTGGTCAAAACAACCCGATGCCGTGCGCCTGCAAGGATCGGTTCCGGCCAGCCTTATGCATGCCTTGACCCGTATCAATATCCTCTATCGCCAGTTTTTTACATCCCGGCCCGAAACCTTGCAAGAGGTCGAAGTCACAGCAAAGCCGCAAGACTAGATTCAGCCGGCAAATGCCTACACTGCCTGGTTACGTTTTCTGAAGGCATACAGGTAGAAAACGGCCATTGTGACCTGCACCAGTGCAGGCAGTCTTTGCGGCGGATTGCTCCATAATTCCATGATGCCTATCGTGAGGTAAAGCATCAGCAGCAAGCCGCCCCAGATCATACTGCGGTACTGCATACGGACCAGGCCGGCCAGTGGAATCAATAATGGTATACAGGCAGCAATCGCCAGCCAGGCGTTACGGGCCCCAAAGGGCGGTGGTAGCAAGCCATGCCAGATTAGCTGCCACGCCAGCGTGCCAAAATAAGCAGCCAGCATGAGTTGAGTCCAGCGTTTCAGAGAATCTCCAGTACAGATTCCGGTGGACGGCCAATGGAAGCCTTACCGTTTGCCAGCACGATAGGCCGTTCAATAAGGATCGGCGCTTTGAGCATGGCTGCGATCAGTTCTTCATCATTGAGTTGCTCGTTGTCCAGGCCCATTTCTCTGTATTCAGATTGACCTTTGCGCATCAGTTCCCTGGGCCGCATATTGAGCTTTCGGAGAATTGACTTCAGTTGCTCCACGCTGGGCGGCGCATCCTGGTACAGGATGATTTCAGGTTCAACGCCATTTTCTTCAAGGATTTGCAGCGTGGCGCGGGATTTGGAACAACGGGGATTATGCAGTATTTGAACTTTCAAACTGGTAACCTTTTGTCAGTGTGTGATGGGGTTGGTTATTATACAGTTACCATAAGCTGTTGCATGGGGTCGCAGGGTCAATTCGGAGAACTATGTGAACGTACTGGAATCTTTCAGCAGTATTCCCCGTGTCAAACGGTTGGCAGCTCATGTCTGGCGTCATTTCAGTGAAGACAGGTTATTTGATGAGGCGGCTTCCTTAAGTTATACCAGTCTGCTTTCCATGGTGCCGTTGCTGGCGGTCGTGTTTGGCGTGGCCTCCGCATTCCCGGTGTTCCAGCAATGGAGCGAACAACTGCAATCATTTGTATTTTCCAATTTTGTACCCGCTTCCGGGGATCAGATACAGGCTTACCTGGTGGTTTTCCTGGAGAGCGTGAGTGGACTGACCTTGCCTGGCACGCTGTTCCTGATATTAACCGCGCTACTGCTGATGGTCAGGATCGAACGGGCCTTTAACCTGATCTGGCGGGTGCCGACGGCCCGCAGCATTCGTAACAGGGTGGTCATGTACTGGGCGGTATTAACACTCGGACCGTTGGCTCTGGGCGCTGCCATTGCCCTCAGTGCCCAACCGGTATTTGAGCAGGTCGCAGTGGGTGTATCGACACATTCAAACTGGCGTGCATTCGGGATATTCTCATTGTCCTGGCTCGCGTTTACATTGATGTTCCTGCTGGTCCCGAACCGCCGCGTGCACTTTAGCCATGCGGTCGTCGGTGCATTTGTTTCTGCGCTCTTGTTCGGTCTGGCCAAACAGGCCTTTGTCGCCTATGTTGCAAAGGCCAGTTTTAATGTAATTTACGGTGCGCTGGCGACCATTCCGATCTTTCTGTTCTGGCTGTACCTGGTCTGGATAGTGATTCTGCTGGGCGCATCATTGGCAGCTTCGCTGACCACGTTCAATGACCGCAAGGCCGACTGGGGCTGGCCCAAGAAGTGGGAGTTTCTGCTTGCCTACCGCCTGGTCGGGTATTTGTGGAAGGCGCAGATCAGTGGCAAGGCGCTATCGACAGAGGCCTTGCTCGAGGCGCTGGAGGGCGTCACAGAACCCGGGTTGGCAGACCAGCTTGGCCTGCTGTTCGATGCCGGCATTGTCACCCGCAGTGAAAGTGGAAACTGGTTGCTTTGCCGGGATCTTGATTCGGTCAGTTTGCTGAACCTGTACCGCAGTGGCGGGTATTACCTGCCGGTCGGCGAGACGCTGGAAATTCCCAGTAAGAGTGAATGGGATGCGGCTTTTTTCAGGTCTGTTACTCATGGCGAGTTGAATATGCAGCAATCGCTTAAGGATATGTACACCCAACCTGACATCTGAGCAATGGAAGTTTAATGACAAGAATAGTAACTATTATTTTGACCACCCTCATATTGACCGCCCCGGGTCTGCTGGCAGCCGATGAAAGCGATCAGCCGGTTGATTTCACCCTGCAGCGTCTGCACGGTGGTGAAGTCAGTCTGAGCGAGTTTCGGGGAAAATGGCTTGTGCTTAATTACTGGGCAACCTGGTGTGCACCCTGCCGCAAGGAAATACCTGAACTGTCGGAGCTAAATGATGCCCGTGATGACATTGTCGTGCTGGGCTTGGCATTTGAGGATACGGACATAGAGAATTTTGACGAATTCCTCAAGGAATTCCATCCGGGTTACCCGCTATTGCTGGTTGATGTGTATGCACCGCCGGAACCGTTCGGCGCCCCAAGGGTGCTGCCGACAACGATAATTTTGAATCCGCAGGGATACCCGGTCAAAACTTTCCTGGGACCGGTGACGAGGGAAGACATCGAGTCATTTATTGCTTCACACTAGTGCACTAGCCCTGCGCACCGGTGCAAATGATTTTCTGTGAATGGGGCAGGGTCCCAGCACCCTGAGACGGTCCAGGTGATGGGCGGTTGGATACCCTTTGTGCCGGTCGAACCCGTAACCGGGGTATAAGCCATGCATGGACAGCATCAGGCGGTCACGGTAGACCTTTGCCAGTATCGAGGCGGCTGAAATGGATGCTATAAGCCGGTCACCACCGACCACGGTCGTGATCTCACAGTTCAAACGCGGTGCACGATTGCCGTCAATCATGACCCTCTGAGGCGCCGGGAAAAGGTTTTCTACGGCCCTTTGCATACCGTTCATGGTTGCCTGCAGGATATTGACCCGGTCGATTTCGTCCACTTCAACAAATTCCACGGCAAATGCAATGGCCTGGTCCTCAATTCGGGGGGCCAGTTGTTCCCGCCGTTTGGCGCTCAGGCGTTTTGAGTCATCCAGTGAATCCAACCGATAGTCCGCCGGCAGGATAACGGCTGCTACCACCACCGGTCCTGCCAATGGTCCGCGCCCGGCCTCATCAACGCCGGCTTCCAATACCGGATTATCCAGCAGCATCGGAACCGGAGACGTGTTGCAGCACTATGCTGGCTGCAGTGGTAGCTGCGTCAATCCTCAGTTGCCGGTGCAGCAGGTCAAAACGTTGTTCAAGCTCATTGCACAGCCCGGGCTGGTCCAGCCAGCGAAACGCCTCTTCTGCGATCCGTTGTCCGGTGACCTCATGTTGCAGCAATTCGGGCACCAGTGCTTCCGAGGACAGAATATTGGGCAAGGAGAAGAAACGGGTTTTTACCAGCCTGAACCACTTGGCCAGAGTGTAGGTCATGCCGGCCAGCCGGTAGCAGACCACCATCGGGCGGTTTACCAGCATGACTTCAAGGGTGGCTGTGCCGGATGCACAAATCACAAGGTCTGCTGCTGCCATAACGTCTTTGCTGCGGGCCGAGAACACACGGCAATTTATACCGGGATACCTGAGTAGTTCTGATTCAAAATAATTACGAACAAGTGCCGTCGCAGCCGGCATCAGAAAGCAAATGTCCGGAAAACGCCTCTTCATTATAACGGCGGCATCAAGCATGGGAGTGGCAAGCTTCTCAACCTCACTCAGCCGGCTACCGGGAAGTAGCGCAATACAGATACCCTTGATTTCAACATCCAGTGATGCACGTGCATTGACAGCGCTGACCTGCAACGGAATCTCATCGGCCATGGGATGACCGGTATAGTCTGCCGTCACGGCCTGTTGTCGATACCAGTCCGGCTCAAACGGGAAAAGGCACATGACACGATCCGTTGCTTTTGCAATGGTTTTGACCCGGCCGGACCGCCATGCCCAGACCGTGGGGCTGACATAATGGATGACCGGGATGGCTTTGGCCTTGAGCTTTTTTTCGACACCAAGATTAAAGTCCGGTGCATCTATACCGATGAAAACATCGGGTTTCAACACCAGCAGCCGTGCGATCAACTGGCGTCGCAATGCAAACAGGCGGGGAATGTGATTGATAACTTCAAACAGGCCCATCACGGATAGTTGTCCCGAGTCCCACCAGCAGTCCATACCCGCTGCTTTCATCAATGGACCGCCGATGCCGGCGAAACGGGTGTCCGGTTTGCTTGAACGTATGGCCCGAATCAGCGCCGCACCCAGTTGATCGCCAGAGGCTTCTCCAGCTACCAGGGCAATGATCATTAGCGAATGATGCCGCGCTCAGCTAACTTTAGAAAATCTACCAGGGGCTGTATTTCAGGGGAATCAGTTGCCATTTCAATCAAGCGGCTAGTTGCATCTTCCAGCGACAGGTTTTCACGATCAAGCGCTTTGTAGGCGCGCCGTACCTGTTTGATCTGTGCAGAGCTAAAACCGCGGCGTTTGAGGCCTTCTGAATTGATACCTTTTACCCGGGCCTTTTCACCGGAAACCGTTACATACGGCGGAATACTCTGGTTGACGTGGCTGGCGAAGGACGTAAAGCTGTGCTCGCCTACCGTGCAAAACTGGTGGATCAGGGAATAGCCGGACAAAATAGCATGGTCGCCAATGGTTACATGTCCGGCCAGCGATGCATTATTGGCCATGATGATGTGGTCACCCAGTATGCAGTCGTGGGCAATATGTACGCAGGCCATGATCCAGTTATCGTTGCCAATCCGGGTAACGCCGCCGCCTTGTGCGGAACCGCGGCTGAAGGTGCACAGTTCACGGATGGTGTTGTTGTCACCGATGACGAGTTCAGTGTCTTCATCGGCATATTTCTTGTCCTGTGGCTGTTCGCCGATCGATGTGAACTGAAAAATATGGTTGTTCTTGCCGACCGTGGTTCGACCGGTCAATACCGCGTGTGGTCCGATCCGGGTACCGGCATCAATGCGAACCTTGGCATCAATAATGGTGAAAGCGCCTACTTCGACGTCATCGGCGAGTTCGGCCTTGGGATCAATCAGGGCTTTTGGATGGATCATGATTCTTTACTAGGCTCCGGAGCACAATAATTCGCAACTGGCTGTACGCGCGCCATTAACGGTCGCACGGGCTTCATACTTACCCATGCCACGCATGATTCGCGTTTGTTTGACCTCTATGAGGAGTTGGTCACCCGGTACAACCATGCGATTGAATTTGGCCTTGTCTATCTTGACCAGGTAATAAATACCGCCAACATCTCCCGCCGTAGCCAGGGCAACATGCGCCAGCACACCACAGGCCTGGGCCATTGCTTCAATGAGCAAAACACCCGGCATGACCGGGTTACCTGGAAAATGGCCCTGGAAAAACGGTTCGTTAATGGTCACGTTTTTAATTGCGGTCAAGGTTATTTCCGGTTCCAGTGTGTAGGAGAGAACCCGGTCGATCAGCAACATTGGATAGCGATGTGGAAGTATTTGTTTTAACACGCCGATTTCGATCGGTGTCTCAATGATATTGTCGGTCATTTTCTGGTCTTCCCCCGGGTTGTATTTTATCCGGCTACGCAAATATGGCGCATCACTTGCTTGTAGTTTAAATTGTTATGGTGCCCCGGGAATCCCGAGATCGCGGTATCGCTTCCTGATACGGGTAATTCGCCTTATCGAAGCGATCCTTCGCGTTTATCCGCTTCATACTCCAGCCTGAGCTGATCCAGGATAAGCTGGGTAATATCCAGCGATGGGTCAGCGTATACCACGGGACTGGAAAGTATCAGGTCGTAGCCATTGTTGCGTGCGATCTCCTCAACGGCCTGGTTGATCTGGTCTTCCAGCTTTTGGACTTCTTCAGTACGCCGGAAGGACAGTTCATCGCGCAGGTCTTCTCTTTGCCGGTTGACGTTACGCCGCATTTCCCGCAACTCACGGTCGAGACGTATTCTGGCGTCTTCCGAAAGATTACCCATTTGTAATCGGTCATCCATGGTTTGCACCTGGCGATCCTGAAATTCGATGGTTTCATTTCGGGGCCGGAATTCAAGGTCCAGCTTTTCCCGGCCTGCCAGGACCTGCGGGGCGTTATCAAGAACCTGCTTCATATCGACATAACCGATACGCAACTGCTGTGCCGTCGCCGGGGCGGCAACGACCATGAATAACAACAGCAATATGGGCAAAAAGCGCTTCATAACTTCAAATTGTACCCTTTTTTAGCTTCTGAATTAAGTCTTTAGCTTCAGTTGCTAAAATGAGGTTCCAAATGAGAATTGCAGGCTTTCAGTACGATCGCCATGGAATTCCTTGAGTGGGAAGGCATAATTCATGATGATCGGCCCGATTGGCGCCTGCCAGGTAACCGAGATGCCCGCAGAGGCCCTGAACAGGCTTGCATCAAACGCGCTGATATTCTCATACACGTTGCCAACGTCCACGAACAGGGCAATGCGTGATCCGCCGCCCTTGGTGAATGGGGTTGGAATGGCAACCTCAAGACCGCCTGAGACCTTCAGGTCACCGCCAACGGCCCGGCAACTGCCATCTTTGGGGCCTAGTGTATTGTCTTCAAAGCCGCGTATATCACGCACGCCGCCACCGTAAAAATGTTCGAAAAATGGCAGGCCGGTATCCAGTGAGATCACTTCCTCATCCAGGCAGCCCCTCTCAACGCCTTCCGGCAGTTCTGTTCTAACAGGTTCGGCTAGCGAGGTGCTGTCATAATTATCATAAGCATCGCCATAGCCCAGTTCGCCGTGGAAGGAGAACACCAGGTCGGCCCAGATCGGGATGTACTTGGCATAGCGGTAGAAAACCTTGTAGAACTCGCGGCTACTGCCGGGAAGTGAAGCCTCAAAAGCTATTCGTTGTGATGAACCGCGTGTCGGGTTGAGGAAATGGTTGCGTGTATCACGGCTCCAGGACATCGTGAAATCGTAGGTTCTGAAGTCCCGCTCATCATCATCAATGATACCATTACCATTGTGGTCGAGTGATGTCGATAGCGGGTCAAACGGTCTCGGAACGAAATATTGTTCGGGGCAAATACCGTTTTGGTTTATATCATTGCATAGGATATTGTCCGGATCGTTCGGGTCTCTAAATTCCACTTCGCGGACAAACGCACCAATATTCAAATCGGTCTGCCTGATACCGAGACCGGCGCGGATATAATCCACCTCGGTTAACGGCCACCCGAAGTTCATACCGCCGGCTGCTTCGGTACTGGTAAAGGTCGAAATATTGGCACCGGCCTGGTTAAATTCCTGGTAGCGTATGAAAAACCCACGGCTGACACCGTCTTCGCTCCAGTAAGGGTTGTCATAGCTCAGGGCGAAGCTGTCAATAATGCTGCTGTGAGACAGGGACAGGCCGACACGTTTGCCACTGCCAAGAAAATTATCCTGTTGAATGCTCAAGGATGCAATCAGTCCTTGTATCTGTGAAAAACCCAGCCCGACCGAGAAACTACCGGCGGCGCGTTCCACGACGGTGACAGTGACGTCAATCTGGTCATCCGTTCCGGGTACTGCAGGTGTTTCAATGTTGACCGATTCGAAATAGGTCAGACGTTGTAAACGGATCCTGGAGCGGTCAATGGCAGCCTGTGAGAACCAGCCACCTTCAAACTGGCGCATTTCCCGTCGCAGTACCTCATCCTTGGTGCCACTATTGCCAACAAATGTGATCTGGCGCACGTATACCCGCTTGCCTGGATCGATAAAATAATTGATGGTCACAAGGCGGTTGTCCCGGTCAATTTGCGGGATGGGATTAACATTTGCGAATGCATAACCAATGTTGGCAAGTATTGCAGTAATGTTCTCTACGCTTTGTTCCATCTTTTTGCGTGAAAATATGTCGTTATCCTGGGTCATAATCAGGCGTCTTAATGTCGCTTCCTCGATCACGAGATCACCTGTTACCTGGATTTTCTCAATGCTGTACTGCTCGCCCTCAATAATATTTGCCGTGATGTAGATATTCTGCTTGTCGGTGCTGATCGATACCTGTGTGGTTTCTACGTTGGCATCAATGTAACCACGATCCTGGTAGTAGGAACGAATTTTCTCCAGGTCGCCGGAAAGTTTTTCGCGCGAATACTGGTCATCTTTTGACCAGACTTTCCAGAAGGGTGGAATTTTGGACTCAAATTCGTTCTTGATCTCCTTATCGGTGAACAAGGTATTGCCAACGATATTGATGTGCTTGATTTCTGCGGTCTTGCCTTCTTCGATGTTGATGGAAATACGTACCCGGTTGCGGTCCAGTTCAACCACGCGGCTTTCGACTTTAACGGCATAGCGCCCCTGGCTGAAATATTGCCTGACCAGTTCCTGTTTGATGCGGTCCAGTGATTGTGGCTGAAAAACCTCACCCTCCTGGAGCCCGATATCAGCGAGGACAGGGAACATGTCCTCGTCCTTGATGGCCTTGTTGCCGGATAGCGAGATTTTCGCAATGGCGGGACGTTCCACAACATTGATCACCAGGATGTCGCCTTCCCGCTCAAGATCGATGGAGCTGAAAAATCCTGTTCTGAATAATGAACGAATCGCCTGGCGGGCGCGGGCGGCGGTCAGTAATTCGTTGGCATCTACAGGCAGGTAATTGAATACCGTGCCTTCTGAAATACGCTGTAATCCCTCGACCCTGATATCAGAAATGATAAACGGATCAAGTGCCAGGGCCGACTTAATTGAAAACAGACCACACAGCAGGATGATAAAGATTCTTCTCATGTATTCATGATCCGTAAGGGTTTCTTTTTTTGAGGCAGGAAGTCTATCCGACCAGGCGTAAAATATCGTTAAAAAATGCAATGCCCATCAAGCCAAATAAGGCCATCAGGCCAATATATTGACCTTTTGCCTGCATTTGATCGGACACAGGGCTTCCCTTGGCTAATTCTATCAGGTAATAGAGCAAATGCCCCCCATCCAGAACAGGAATTGGCAGTAAATTCAGGATGCCGAGACTCAGACTGATGGCACCCAGGAAAAACAGGAAACTGGATAGACCCGCATTGGCTGAACTATTGGCAAATTGCGCAATGCTGATCGGACCGGAAAGGTTTTTGACGGATGCAGAACCGGTCAGCATGCGGCCAAGCAAACCCAGGGTGGTGCGGGTCAGACGCCACATTTCGGATGCGGCCGCTTTGAACCCGTCCAGCAGGCCGAATTGATGCATGAAATAGGCACGGCTGACCTGGTCCTGCAGTTCCGCACTTGCCGGTTGGTTGGTGACACCCAGGATCAAGCGGCTGGAGAAGGCGCCGGTACTACTTTTTTCCGGTGTGACATCAAGGTCCAGCGCACCGCCAGCACGTTCAACGGTCACTGTCAGCGATTCACTGGCTGAGCCGTGTTTCTGGACCAGCGCCCCCACCCATGCCCAGTCGGGAACCCCCTCACCTGCTACGCTGATGATACGGTCGCCCGCTTTGAAACCGGCACGATACGCCGGACTGTCAGCAGTCACTTCACCGACAATCGCCGGAAGCTTTGCCCGCCACGGGGTGATACCGATGGCTTGCAGCGTCTTTTCTTCCTGGAAGTCACTGCCGAGCTGACCCAGGTCCAGTAGAACCTGCCGATGCTGACCGTCTGCCCGCTCAAGTTCAAATGTGACTTTCTCCCGGTCCAGTGCGCGTGTGATCAAGCCGAGGATGGCGTGGGACCAGGTATCCGTTGTCTCACCATCCAGTGAAATGATCCGGTCACCGGGTTCAATACCGGCGCTGGCAGCAATACCACTGACCTCACCGATTACAGGCCTGGATTCGGGCATGCCGACGAGGAACATCAACCAGAAAGCCAGCAAGGTAAAAATCAGGTTGAAAGCCGGGCCCGCTATAACAATAGCGATACGCGCCCACACTGATTTGCGGTTGAAAGCCTGGTCCAGGTCGCATTCCTCGACTTCGCCCTCGCGTTCGTCGAGCATTTTGACGTAGCCACCCAGGGGGATAGCTGCGATCACGTATTCAGTACCGTCACGTCCTGTTCTTGACCACAACTTTTTACCAAATCCGATGGAAAATTTAAGCACACGAACGCCCATGCGGCGCGCCACCAGGAAGTGACCGAGCTCATGGAAGGTGATCAGCAGGCCCAGCGCGACCAATAACCACCAGATTGAACCAAGAAATTCAGACATTGCTAACCTTCATTTTAAATTGATAATCCTGCTTGCTGCTTCACGTGCCAGGCGATCAAATTCCAGCACTTCATCCAGGCCATCTATTTTACCCGCTTCGCAGGCATCCAGTGTGGCAGATACGACCGATGGAATCTGCAGGAAGCCAATTCGTTCCTGCAAAAATGCCTCCACGGCGGTTTCATTGGCTGCATTGAATATCACCGGTGCATTACCACCGGCCTCCAGCACCTGGAACGCCAGCCCAAGGCCGGGAAAACTGTCCAGGTCGGGCGGGTAAAATTCGAGTTTGTGTATTTCTGTCAGCTTGAGGCGTTTGACGCCGGCTTCAATACGCTCAGGCCACGCCAGCGCATATGCGATCGGCGTGCGCATATCGGGCACACCCAATTGAGCCAGTACCGAGCCGTCACGGTAGGCCACCATTGAATGCACGATACTTTGCGGGTGGATGATGACTTCAATCTGATCGGGGTGCGCGTTGAAAAGCCAACGTGCTTCAATCACCTCAAGACCCTTGTTCATCAGGGTGGCCGAATCGACGGATATTTTACGGCCCATGTCCCAGTTGGGGTGGTTACAGGCCTCGTCCGGTGTGATATTGCGTAAGGTATCCCGCTTCCTGTTCAGAAACGGCCCACCGGACGCGGTCAGAATCAGCCGTTCTACACCCACGTTTTCCAGCCCTGCTGCAAAGTTCTCCGGCAAGACCTGGAACAGTGCATTGTGCTCGGAGTCGACCGGAATAATGGTTGCGGCGTGTTCAAGGGCAGCTTTGCGAAACAATTCACCGGCGATAACCATGGATTCCTTGTTGGCCAATAACATGCGCTTGCCGGCTTGCACAGCATGCAAGGTCGGTTCAAGGCCGGCGGCGCCAACAATTGCCGCCATCACCACATCCGTCTCATCCAGACAGGCAATGTCACTCAGTGCCTGTCGGCCAGAGAGGACCTCCGATTTGCACCCCAGGCCATCAAGTGCGCCCTGCAAGGCCATGGCTTTTGACGGGTCACCTATAACGGCAAAACGGGCCTGGTGTTGATTGCACTGCTCGGCCAAACGGACATAATTGGTATTCGCGCTCAGCGCGACAACATGATAGCGGTCCTTGTGGCCTGCCAGCACCTTGAGTGTGTTTTCGCCAATCGAACCGGTTGAGCCCAATACTGCAATGCCCTGGCTGATCACGTCCCGCCTCCCCAGAAACCGGTAACCAACAGGCCCATGGCAAAAAATGGCGCAGCCGCCAACAGGCTATCCAGCCGGTCCAGAATGCCGCCGTGGCCGGGCAACAAATTGCCGGAGTCTTTCAATCCACTGGTGCGCTTATGCAGGGAAATCATCAAATCACCAGCGACAGAAACCAGTGCCGTGGCCAGGCTTAGCAGGATCAGGCTGACGGGTGAAATGTTGGGCACCGGCATCAGGTTTGTTGCCAACAGGGCCATCAGTGGTGCAGCGATCAAACCGCCCAGCAAACCTGCCCGGGTTTTTCCGGGACTGATATGTGGTGCCAGTTTTTTCTTGCCGAATTGTTTACCGGCAAAATAAGCACCGGTATCCGCTGCCCAAACGATCAACAGCAATAACAGTATCAGCCATGATCCATCTGACTGGAGCCGTATCCAGCTAATGGCGAACCAGCCGGTTGAAATGGAGAGGATGGCGGTGAAGAAGGAGGCAGCCCGGTAGCGGCGGTCAGGTCGGGCATCAGGACGGTATAGCGTCAAGCGGACAAACATCAGCAGCCAGGCCGCACAGCTTATGGACATTAACATCAATATGTCGTTGTCCCACTGACCCCTGTGTCGGTATGCCAGCGCCAGGATTGCCGTTTGTATCAACATCAGCAAGTATCCGCTTGCATGATCGGAAATCCCCGCCAGACGTCTGTATTCCCAGCTGCCACCCAATAGTATCAGGGCCAGTAAAATTGGAAACCACTGTGCCGGCAATGCAAAAATTGCTGCCATGGCCAGCGGCAATAACAGCAGTGCTGTCAGTACACGTTGCTTAAGCACGGCTGGCATGCTTCAACTGGTCACTCGTGCGTCCAAAGCGTCGCTCACGTGACTGAAAAGCCGCAATGGCCTGATCAAGCGCCTCGTTGTCAAAGTCAGGCCACAGCACGGCGGAAAAATAAAACTCCGTATAGGCTGATTGCCAAAGCAAAAAATTACTGATACGCATTTCACCACCGGTGCGAATGAACAGATCAGGGTCAGGCGAATCCGCCAGCGCGAGAAAACCTTCAAATTGAGTTTCATCAAGCTTGTCGGCGCTCAAGCTGCCCTCGGCAACGGCTCTGGCCACCTGCGTGGCTGCCTGGGTGATATCCCAGCGTCCGCCATAATTGACCGCGATATTGGCAACCATCCGGGTGTTGCCGGCTGTCAGCGTTTCGGCCTCCTGCATTTTTTTTTGAATGGCGGGCTTGAAAGCAGTTTTGTCACCTACAAAACGCAGGCATATGCCATTTTCATGCAGTTCAAAGGCCTCTTTATTCAGTGCCCGCAAAAAAATCTCCATAAGACGGGATATTTCACCTGCCGGCCGGTGCCAGTTTTCGCTGGAAAATGCGAATACAGTCAAGGTTCCAACACCCAGATGCACGCAATGTTCGATCGTTGCGCGTAATGTCTTGAGTCCGGCCTGGTGGCCCATGCTACGCGGGCGGTTTCTTGTTTTTGCCCAGCGGCCGTTGCCGTCCATAACGATGGCGATATGATCAGGTATGGCTACGGGCATCAAAACTCCAGCAGTTCCTGCTCTTTTTTCGCAACGATTTCGACTGCCTGTGTTACGTGTTGGTCTGTAATCTGCTGGATATCCTGCTCGGCCCGATGGTCATCGTCCTCTGAGATTTCCTTGCTTTTTAACAGGTCCTTGATGTGGTGATTTGCGTCCCGGCGGATATTGCGTATGGCGATTTTGGCATTTTCACCTTCATTGTGAACCACTTTGCCCAACGAAACCCTGCGCTCTTCCGTCAACGGTGGCAGCGGAATGCGGATGATGGTGCCAGCGGTAACGGGATTAAGGCCCAGGTCGGACTTCATGATGGCTTTTTCGAGTGCCTGCACCATGGTCTTGTCCCAGGCGGTCACTGCGAGTGTGCGGGCGTCTTCGATTGATACGCTGGCAGCCTGGCTGATAGGAACTTCGCTACCGTAATAATCTACGTGAACGTGCTCAAGCAAGCTTGGATGTGCACGTCCGGTGCGAATTTTGGCCAGTTCGGTGCGTAGTGAATCCAGGGTTTTCCCCATACGGATTCGCGCATCTTTATTAATGTCCTGAATCATATTCTTCTCCCGTCTGCCAGCGTTGGGTAAGTGTTTACCGGTGAACAGCCAATTTTAACAGCAAAATGAGAAGATTTGCCTGTGTGTTCCCAATGTGTGGGGTCACTCAACAAATGATGGTGCCAACTTTCCTGCCCTTGACGATCCGCATCAGGTTTCCGCTACCGAAAACATTGAAAACCCGGATAGGCATTCCCTGGTCGCGGCACAATACGATGGCATTGGCATCCATGACTCCCAGCTTGCCCTCGATGACCTCGTCGTAACTCAGGGATTCGAATAACTGCGCATTTTTGTCAATATTTGGATCGGCTGAAAACACACCATCAACCTTGGTCGCCTTCAGAACAATATCCGCGCCGATTTCAATTGCACGCAAAGCCGCAGCGGTATCCGTGGTGAAAAACGGGTTACCGGTGCCGCCGGCGATAATAACAACACGACCTTTCTCGAGGTGCCGGGTTGCGCGGCGGCGAATGTAGTCTTCGCTGACAGCGTGTACGGAAATTGCTGACATCACGCGAGCATCGACACCTACTTTTTCCATTGAATCCTGTAAGGCGAGGGAATTCATCAGTGTGGCCAGCATGCCCATATGATCACCCGTGACACGATCAATCCCGGACTCGGCCAGGCCGGCACCCCTGAATATATTGCCACCACCGATGACGATGGCGATTTGCACGCCGGTATTGAGAACTTCCAGGATTTCATTGGCAATCCGGCCGATGATGGCCGGATCAATGCCATAGTCTTCATCGCCCAGCAGTGCTTCACCGCTAAGCTTCAGAAGGATACGCTGATAGGCGGGTTTAGCCACCTTTCACCTGTTGCATGACTTCATCTGCAAAGTTGTCGTCCTTTTTCTCGATGCCTTCACCAACGGCCAGCCGGGTAAAGCCCTTCACGCTGGCAGTATTTTTCTCGAGTAATTTGGCAACGGTAATATCAGTATCTTTCACAAAATCCTGACCCAGCAGGGTAATTGCCGCAAGGTGTTTGCGCATACGCCCGCTTACCATTTTCTCGATAATATCAGCCGGTTTACCACTGTCTGCGGCCTGTGAAACTAGGAACCGCTTTTCTTTTTCAAGAATATCGGCAGGTACGTCATCAACGTCAATATAGGCCGGGTTCAGCGCAGCTATGTGCATGGCGATATCACGTGCGACTTCGCTATTGCCACCTTCGAGTTCGACCAGTACACCGATGCGACCACCGTGGACGTAGGCGCCAATATTGCCATCACTGGACAAGCGGGCGAGCCGGCGAACCTGGATGTTCTCACCGATTTTCGACACCAGTGCCTGGCGTGCCATTTCAAGGCTTGCACCATTCAAATCTGTTGCCATCAGCGCTTCAACATCAGCCGGGGCTTCGCTAAGTGCATTGCCGGCAACTGCATTTGCAAACGCCAGGAAATTTGCATCCTTGGCGACAAAATCAGTCTCGCTATTGACCTCTACCATCACAGCTTCGGTATCGTCCTCGTTGCTGGCCAGTATGACCAGGCCTTCAGCGGCTACCCGCGAAGCCTTTTTGTCGGCTTGTGCAAGTCCGGATTTACGCAGGTGCTCTACTGCGGTCTCCATGTCGCCGTCGGTTTCGACCAATGCTCTTTTGCATTCCATCATGCCAGCGCCGGTGCGCTCGCGTAGTTCTTTAACCATTGAGGCAGTTACTGCCATCTTCCTATTCCTTCTTCAATTCAGTTTAAGAGGTATTCCGTTTCAGTCTTCAGCGACTTTCTTGGCGACTTTTTTCTTGGTCGTCTTTTTCTTTGCAACCTTTTTCTTGGCAGTGGCCTTTTTCTTCGGCGTAGCCGCCTCGACTTTATCTTTAATCTCTTCCGCTGCAGTCTCTACTTTTTCTGCAACCTTGCTTGCTTCAGCTTTTACCTTTTCAACAACCTTGGCAACTTCAGCTTTTGCTTTTCCGGTAACTTCGGCAGCTTCGGCTTTAACTTTTTCAGTAACTTCAACAGCTTCAGCTTTTACCTTTTCAACAACCTTGGTAACTTCAGCTTTTGCTTTTCCAGTAACTTCGGCAGCTTCGGCTTTAACTTTTTCGGTAACTTCAACAGCTTCAGCTTTTACCTTTTCAACAACCTTGGTAACTTCAGCTTTTGCTTTTCCAGTAACTTCGGCAGCTTCGACTTTAACTTTTTCGGTAACTTCAACAGCTTCAACTTTTACCTTTTCAACAACCTTGGTAACTTCAGCTTTTGCTTTTCCAGTAACTTCAACAGCTTCAGCCTTTACTTTTTCAGTCACTTCGGCCGCTGCAGTTTCCACTTTTTCAGCAAGCTCGGTAACTTCGGCTTTGACTTTTTCAGCAACTTCCGCGGCTTTAGCTTCTATCTTTTCAACAGCTTCTTCAGCGACCTGCGGGGCTTTCTTTGCTACGACCTTTTTGGCGACCTTCTTCTTCGCTGCTTTTTCATCCTTGGCAGCACGTTTAATCGGGTTGCCGTGTTCATCCAGTTCTACAAACTCATCCGTCTCCTCAATGTGGGGAACAGATGCACGGCCTTCCAGTACAGCATCGGCGGCCAGTTGTGTGTAAAGGCGAATTGAACGGATTGCATCGTCATTGCCCGGGATAACGTAATCAATGTCATTTGGTGAACAATTCGTATCGACCACCGCGATAACCGGTATACCCAGTTTGCGTGCTTCTTTTACTGCGATGTCTTCATGACCCACGTCTACAACAAACATGGCGTCCGGCAGGCCTTTCATGTCCTTGATGCCACCGAGCGTTCTTTCGAGTTTTTCCTGCTCGCGCGTCAGTTGCAAAACTTCTTTCTTGACCAGGCGTGCAAAGCTGCCGTCTTCTTCCATCTTTTCAATCTGGCGCAGGCGCTTGATGGATTGGCGTATGGTACGGAAATTGGTCAACATGCCGCCTAACCAGCGGTGGGAGACATAAGGCATGCCGCAGCGCTGCGCTTCTTCGGCAATAGATTTTGAAGCGGCACGTTTGGTACCGACAAAAATTATGTTGCCACGCTTGGCGGCGACGCTGCTGATGAAATTCATGGAATCCAGCAGCATGGGCAAGGATTTTTCGAGGTTGATAATGTGGATCTTTCCACGTGCCCCGAAAATGTAGGGGGCCATTTTGGGATCCCAGTAACGGGTCTGGTGACCGAAGTGTACGCCGGCTTCAAGCATTTGGCGCATGGTAATATTAGGCATTATTTAAATCCTTCAAATAGCAGAAACCCAGCGGCCAATGATTAAACCATCTGGCGTCGCTGACTTTCCGGGTTAATCCTCCACATACCCTGTCCGGAAACCCTGATTTTGCAGGGCACCCAACCGAACGGTTGCGGTATGTGTGCGTATTTGATGCGGTGTAATCGGCAGGAATATCCTGCTGAATCCGGCATCTCGATTTCTGGTCATGACGAGCATGTTCCAGAGAGCAGGGCTTTATACCAGAATTGGGGGTGGGGGGCAATTAAATTGTGGGTTTTTGGCGGATTATCGTGTGACATTTTTCTATCAGGGATGGTGCCACTTTTCCATCAGGAGGTGGATAACTGCTTATGAGACACGCCGCGAGTACATCCCTGTAGGCTCTGACGCCAACATGGCCCAGGCCAGCCTCTCGACCGGTGGGTGACCGGTCTCACCTCCTCCTTGTTGGCGAAGGTCTCAGAAGCAATTACCCACCTCCTGATGTGGCTTTGGGTGTCAGCATTGGCAGTTAAGAACCCGCTAATTCCTGCTTGACTGCGTCCAGCCAGGTTTTCTGGCTTTTGCGGAAATGGGGGGGTGCCAGTTTTGCATCGTTGAGTATGGATTCCAGTTCTTTTTTTGATGCGGCATTTTTTTGTGTCCTGTTCAGGCCCAGTGCCAGGCGGTAGCGGGCTTCTACACCGGGGAAATAGCCGGAAACGGCAGAGTATTCCCGCACGGCCTGGTCGAGTTGTTCTGTGCCTTCCAGTGCGCGGGCATAAAGCAGGTGTCCTTCGGCGTTGCGAAAATCCGGGTTATTTTCCTGTAAGGACTCAAGGGTTTTCACCACATCATCCATACGCTCCTGTTCAAACTGTATTCGAGCCTTGACCAGCAGCAGGGTGGGTTCAGTCGCAAATAAACCTTTGAGTGCCTGGTTTGCGATCTCCTCAGCTTCAGTGGTTTTGCCTGTATCCAGTAAGGCTTCGGCATATCGCCGGCCGTTATCAACATTTGGGGACTGGTCCCAGGCCGCTTCATGCTGTCGCAGGTCCGCTCCCGGGTTGAGGGTTTTTTTAACACTCCTGACGGCCCGTTGCCCGGTAATGCTGCCTGAGAACTCCGGCAAGACTTCGATCAGCAGGTAGGCAACACCGCCAATCATTGGCATGAATATCAGAATCATGATCCAGTAGCGACTGCGCCCTGTCTTGAGCACATGGATGACCAAGGCTAACTGAATGAGCCAGATTAAGATGGATGTTAGTGGCATGTATTTAAAACTCCAGTGAAAATTTAATTTTTCTTAACAATCTGTTTAGTAATGCGTTATGCTACACGACCGGCTTGTGTTAATTGAGATTTTAATTAAGTCGTTAAAGTCTGGCAATTTCTACAGTAGATGGGTGATTGATTTTGCCGCATATTAGACAGTAGAAAATCACAGCCGAGTAACAATAGAGTGATTAGCAGGACGCTGGTTCAAGTTTTAACAGGGATTGTCCCACCAGATATTGAGTCCCGCATTTATATATCAAGTTTGTGCAAGGCAGCACAAGCGGCGTAGTCGACACCCTGATTTTTTATGGGTTCTTCGCCGGGCTTGATGAGACAAGGAGGTTTCAATGCGCAGGGTATATCGTGCAAGGAACGAAAGCATACTGAAGGAGTTGCTGGCAATTCTGTGCTTGTCACTTGTCGCGAGTACTGCAAACGCCGCTTCCCTGGGTATGGTTGCCGATAATGCTTCGGATGAGTTGCGTTTGTTCGATATTGCTACGGGTGTCACCGTTGCCAGTCTCAAGGTTTCATCAGGGGCGCTCAGCGGTGATTGCGCATTGAGTGAAGATGAGTCCATCGGTTTTTCAAGTCACGCCAATCAGCACATTTCAGTTTATCAACTTTCACATCCCGCCAGCGGCGATAACGTGGATATATCCAGTATTGAGATCAGCAACGCCGGTGTGGATATGACACTCAGCCCCGATGGCCGCATGCTGGTCAGTACTGGTGCCGGCATTGCCTATGAGCCGCTTTCGTTTATTGATACCGAGAGCAAAACTGAGGTTGCCGTTGCTGCACCCTTCCTGGATCATACTTCCGCCGAGTACTGTGATGATGGCACATTGCTGTTAACCACAACTTACGGCCAATCGTTTGCCATGCCATTTGACAATGCGATGTATGACGCCCGCGTCAGCGCAAGTGGCGAATTGACGCTTACCGGTAACCGTCTGAGCAGTGGCGCCCAGCCCAATAACGGCAGTTGTGCACCCGGTTCAAGGGCGGGTGTATTACTCGACCGCGATGCCGGTCTGACCTCGTTCACATTACCGGGCTTGAAAAAGGCCGACTTCGCATCATTGCACGGCGCAACGGCGGTGGCAGCAGTATTCAATCAAATAGGTGATCGGCTCTTTGTACGGACCACTGAAACCGTGGAAGCATTCGACTACAACCCGCTCAATGGCATGATGCAGCGCGACTGGGTGCAGCCGGTGCCATATACCTCGGAATATTTCGGCATCGATCAGATTGCTGTTGATCCTGACAGTGGCAAGCTCTACGTTGACGGTGGCCAGGTGCTGTTGATCCTGGATCCTGATAATGGTCAACAGACCGGTTCAATCCCTACCGGCGATGCGACCGGGGTCTGCTTCGCCCAGCGTCAACGGCATTCACCAATACTCGATGTTGTATACAACGCACCCTGAATAAATAAGCCGCTGTTTGTCAAGCACTGATCCGGTGTTATGTCATGTGTGAATGTTCTGTGTCCAGAGCATCACGTCTCCGTCCAAAATCCCTTACAATTGATCGAATATTCTTGATCGAAAGAACTGAACTGTTGGGAGTGCTTTTTAAACCATGAAACTTGCTTCATTGAAAACCGGTGGCCGCGACGGCAGCCTGATCGTGGTCAGCCGCGATCTCCAACAATACGTGTCCGCCGCAGATATATCACCCACGTTGCAATTTGCGCTTGACGACTGGCAACAGACGGCGCCAAGACTGAACGCACTTTATACGGATTTGAACAGTGGAATCTGTGAAGGCATCAGGGATCTGGATGTTGGAGCACTTGCGTCGCCGTTGCCGAGAGCGTTTGAATTTGTTGATGGCAGTGCGTATCTGCCACATGTGGAGCGTGTGCGCAAAGCGCGTGGTGCGGAGGTTCCGGAGTCCTTCTATGTCGATCCATTGATGTACCAGGCGACCTCGGCCGGTTTTCTTGGTCCACGCGATCCTGTTCCTGTTGTCAGCGAAGATTATGGTATCGATTTCGAATCTGAAATCATCGTCATAACCGATGATGTGCCAATGGCTGTCACGGCGGAAAATGCAGAGTCGCATATCCAGCTCATCGGTTTGATCAATGATGTAAGTTTGCGCAACCTCATTCCGGCTGAACTGGCAAAGGGCTTTGGTTTTTTACAGTCCAAGCCCCGTTCGACACTTTCACCGGTGTTGGTTACCCCGGATGAATTGGGTGAGCAGTGGCGGGACAGCACGTTATCGCTACCGTTGCACAGTACGCTCAATGGTGAGTTTTTTGGTAAGCCTGAAGCTGGCGTGGATATGCAATTCAATTTTGCCCAGTTGCTGGCCCATGCCGCCAGGACCCGGCCACTGACTGCCGGTACGATCGTTGGGTCCGGGACGATTGCCAATCAAGACACCAGCAAAGGCGCGTCCTGCCTGGCGGAAATACGTATGCTGGAAATAATAGCGGATGGAAAACCATCTACATCGTTCATGAAATTCGGTGACACGATACGGGTAGAAATGTTTGACCTGCAAGGTGATTCAATCTTCGGCGCCATTGAGCAAAAAATTGTGCGGTATGAAAGCTGAAGAACTGACGCTGTATAGTTATTGGCGCAGTTCGGCCGCTTACCGCGTACGTATCGCCTTAAACCTCAAAGGTCTTGTCTTCAAGACCATACCGGTGCACCTGGTCAGGCAGGGTGGTGAACAACTCGGTGAAGCATACCGCAATATTAACCCGCAGGGCCTGGTGCCGGTTCTGCTGCACCGCGGCCAGGTGCTGACGCAATCCATGGCTATTTGCGAATACCTGGATGCGTGTTTTGAGCGCTACCCGTTGTTACCGGCTGATCCATTACAGCGTGCGCGGGTCCGGTCACTGGTCTTGCAGATCGCCTGCGAGATTCACCCGATCAATAACCTGCGTGTGCAGAAGTATCTGAAAAACCAGTGCGGCGATGCCCTGGATACGGTGGAATGGATGTCGCATTGGATGGCCGAGGGGTTCACTGCCATTGAACAACAGCTCAATGACAAGGGTGGCAGTGATTCCGGTTATTATGCTGACCGCCCCGGATTGTTTGAGTGTTTCCTGGTGCCACAGGTCTACAACGCAGAACGGTTTGGCACGGATATGTCAGCATTTCCGGAAATTCGCCGAATTGTCACACTGTGCAGGGAGCTGTCGGCTTTTAGCGATGCGGCGCCGGATAACCAGCCGGACGCGGAGCCGGTTTGATCTGAATATCACGGTTTGCCAATTAAAAGTTCAACCTTGGCTGTTGTTCGGTCATAATTAAGAAATATTTTTCAGGTGTTTATTTAATGAAACTGATCTTGATTTCAATTGTTTGCCTGCTACTGGCCGCCTGCACCGCGCCGCGACCGGGCCCTGATATTTTTGATTCTGCGGATAAAGTTATCCAGGCTGCTGAAGCGGCTGGTGGTGATGAATTTGCACCGGTGGAGATGCGGTTTGCGCGGGAGAAGCTCGCAAGTGCTCGCCTCGGCATGGAAAAACAGAAATACAGCGTCGTCGTGTACCTGATGGAAGAGGCGGAAATCAATGCAGAATTGGCGATTGAAAAATCCCGTACCGCCCGCTTGAGACGGCGTGCCAATGAACTGCGCAAGAGCAATGAAGAACTTGATGAGAAACTGCGAGCAACTTTTGGGGATGAGTACAAATGAACTGCTTGTTGACACGTGTCTCACTCATATTGATGCTCACGCTGCTTTCTGCCTGTATTGCAGCACCCAAAAAGGACCTTGCACTCGAGCGGGTCCGCGATGAACTGGAAACCCTGAAAGCGAATCCTGAACTGGTGGGTAATGCCCCACTTGCGATGGGGGAAGCAGAACGGGCATTGCGTAAGGCTGAACTGGCGACGGGAGATGACCTTTACCGCTCCTACCTGGTTTACATGGCTGATCGCCGCATCCAGATTGCACGCACCATGGCGGAGCGGGAACAACATGAGCAAGCCCTTGATGAGCTGGAACAACAGCGCAGTGCAATGTTAATCAAAGCCAACCAACTGGAAGCCGACCAGGCGCGTATGGAAGCCGAACGTGCCAGGCTGCTGGCTGCGACGACCACGGAAGAGGCGCAGCGGGCACGCGAAGAAAAAGAGGATGCGCTGCAAAAGGAAGCGGAATCAGCACGCGCCGCCCAGCTATCAGCCGAGGAAGCCGATCAGGCCCGCCGCCTGGCAGCGTCCCGGGCATCGGAGGCCGAGTATGCACGTCGCGAAGCTGACCTTGCCAGCCAGCAAATTTCATCGCTGACGCGTCAACTGGAAAACCTGCAATTGCGACAGACGGAAAGTGGCGTGGTAGTGACCCTGGGTGATGTACTGTTTGCTTCCGGCAAAGCACAACTTGTTGAGGGCGGGCGATCCAGTCTTGAAGAGGTTGTTGACCTGTTACAAACCGAGCCGGACAAGAAAATTCGCGTAGAGGGGCATACCGATTCCCATGGGGATGCCGAGGCCAATTTGCAGTTGTCGGCACAACGGGCAGACGCGGTACGTGAAGCATTGATAAGCCTGGGTGTGTCCAGTGACCGGATTTCAGCATTGGGTATGGGTGAAGATTTCCCCATCGCCAGCAACGATGATGAAGCCGGGCGGGCGCAGAATCGACGCGTAGATGTAATCCTTTTAGATAATTAATAAAAACAAACAGATATAGACCGTGTTATCTGCACTGTCAATGCACGAACAATAATACATCTATCCGTGTGCACGGTTGGGATTTGTGACTTGCCAGAGGCCGCACTTTGCGCTAATGTTAGGTTATTGCTATGGTAATTTTTGTATTTACAATCGGAATTTCCGACTAATGGCAGCGAGGATCTCAAGCCACTCGCTGCTTGCTCCTGATATTTGTTACAACCTGTCTCGTAATCTCCCAACTTCACTACCACCCGCTACCGGGCTGATTATTTACGCCCGTAGTTTGCGTGTGAATCATCCCGTATAGGAGTACAGCTATGTTTGAACACCGTCAAAATAAAATGGACGAACTGATGAAAGAGAATGAAAACTTTCGTCGGATCTACAACCGCCACCAGGAACTGCATAAGCGCGTTACTGCCGCTGAACTGGGGACGTCTCCGATGGAAGACCTGGCATTGAATCAGCTGAAGAAAGAAAAATTATGGGCAAAGGACAAACTGGCAATGTTCATGGATTCAGTTCAAGCCTGAAATTTTGTTCAAAATGAAATAAAGTACGGTCGGGAATTTTCCCGGCCGTTTTTTTTACGCGGAGTAACAACCTTCATGCAAGTTTACGACTCTGTCCTTGATCTGATCGGCAACACACCCATCGTGCGTATCAACCACCTGGATACCGGACCCTGCACCCTCTACATCAAGCTGGAAAGCCAGAATCCGGGTGGGTCTATTAAGGACCGGATCGGGCTGAAAATGATCGAGGATGCTGAAAAGGCCGGTTTGATCAGGCCCGGGGCAACTCTGGTTGAAGGTACTGCGGGAAATACCGGCCTGGGGCTGGCGCTGGTTGCTGCACAAAAGGGGTATCAACTGACCCTGGTTATTCCGGACAAGATGAGCCATGAAAAGATTTCCAACCTAAAGGCCATGGGTGCAAAGGTTGTTCTGACACGTTCTGATGTGGCCAAGGGCCATCCCGAGTATTACCAGGATCTGGCAGAGTCGATGGCCGCTGAAATTGACGGTGCCTTTTTTATCAATCAATTCGGCAACCCGTCAAACCCAAAAGCACATGAAGAGATCACCGGACCTGAAATATGGGAACAGATGGAACACAAGCTGGATGCCATCGTACTCGGTGTCGGTTCCAGTGGCACCGCTACCGGCCTGTCACACTATTTTGAGAAGGCCGCGCCGGATCTGGAATTGATCCTGGCAGATCCCGAGGGTTCAATTCTGGCCCAATACATCAATGATGGCGTGCTATCTGACAAAAGCGCCAGTTGGCTGGTAGAGGGAATTGGTGAGGATTTTTTACCCACCATCAGCGATTTCACACGCATTTCCAGGGCCTATGCCATCGGTGATCGCGAGAGTATGCTGACCGGCAGGGAGCTGTTGATCAAGGAAGGTATTCTGGCCGGCTCATCTACCGGTACGCTGGTCGCTGCCGCGCTGAAATATTGCCAGGAACAGACCGAACCCAAAATTGTGCTCACGTTTGCCGCAGATACCGGTAACCGCTACCTGTCGAAGATGTATAACGATTTCTGGATGCGTGATCAGGGTTTTATTCAGTCCGACCAACATGGCGACCTGCGCGACCTGATCGCCAGACCGTTTGAATCCAACGACACGATTACCGTCGGTCCGGATGAGCCACTGGCCAATGCGTACAGCCGCATGAAGTTGTATGACGTTTCACAGCTCCCGGTCATAGAGAACCGCAACATCGTCGGCTTTATAGATGAGTCGGATATCTTGCTGGCAGTGGCGCAATCCAGCGATAGTTTTGACAGGCCCGTCAGCACCGCGATGGTGACCGAGTTGGCCTCAGTGGATGTCAATGATCCTATTGATGAACTGATGCCCATATTCAGCAAGGATTATGTTGCTATCGTGAAAGATGGTGAACGTTTCCTGGGTCTGATCACACGTGTGGATTTACTCAACTACCTGCGGCGAAAAGCAAATTATTGATTTATCTGGAAACCCCGAAATGAACGATCATTTAAAACATCAACTTGCCACCCGCGCCATTCACGCCGGGCAACAACCGGACCCCTCGACCGGTGCGATCATGACGCCGATCTATGCGACATCAACCTATGTACAGCGCAGTCCAGGTGATCACCAGGGCTGGGAATACTCACGTAGCCACAACCCGACGCGCCACGCCTACGAGCAATGCGTCGCGGATCTGGAAGGCGGTAGCCGCGGCTTCGCATTCGCATCCGGAATGGCAGCAAGCGCGACCGTTTTGGAATTGCTGGATTCAGGTGATCACGTGATCGCGATGGATGATCTGTATGGTGGCACTTTCAGGCTGTTTCACAATGTCAGAGAACGCTCTGCGGGTTTGAATTTCAGCTTTACTGCAGTTGAAGACAGCGAATTACTTGAAGCCGCAATCCGCCCCGAAACCCGTATGATCTGGGTTGAAACTCCAACCAACCCGATGTTGAAAATTGTCGATATTGCAGCAGTTGCCGCAGTTGCCCGTAAACATGGGGCCCTACTGGTTGTTGATAACACTTTTGCTTCACCCATGTTGCAACGGCCACTGGAATTAGGTGCGGATATCGTGGTGCACTCCGCCACCAAATTTCTTAATGGCCATTCCGACATGATCGGTGGTGTCGCGGTGGTGGGTGACAATGATGAATTGGCCGAAAGGCTTTGGTACCTGCTTAATTCCATTGGCGGGATCCAGGGCCCGTTCGACAGCTTCCTGGCCTTGCGCGGGCTGAAAACACTGGCTTTAAGAATGAAAGCACACTGTGAGAACTCTTTACAGATCGCCCAGTGGCTGGAAAAACACCCGGCAATTTCAAGGACCCTTTACCCGGGCCTGGAGTCACACCCGCAACATGACCTGGCCATGCGTCAGATGAACGGGCTGGGTGGCGGTATCATCAGTATTGATCTGAAAGGCGGATACGATGCTGCCAAACGTATGCTGGAAGGCTGCCGGTTATTCTCCCTGGCCGAAAGCCTGGGTGGCGTGGAAAGCCTGATCAGTCATCCGGCCATCATGACCCATGCTTCGGTGCCGGTTGAAAAACGGGCTGAGTTGGGCATTACTGATTCACTGGTGCGGTTGTCTGTCGGCGTTGAGGATGTTGGTGACCTGATTAACGAGTTGGATAGAGTTCTATGATGCCCACTACTGGTTAAGTGGTTACTCCAACTGCAACATACACAATATCGCATCATTGTCGTCCATCGTTTCACCACCATCCGCCCAGTGCGTGATGTGGTGTGCATCCACGAACCGGCTACAGGAAAAGCCTGGGAATAGACAACCCTTGTCACGGCGTTGCAGAGCCCGCCGGATGGCGGGTGATCTTTAGGCGACGCTATATTTGCAGTGCGGGTAGATCCTTGTATAAGTCCAGCGCCTCGGGGTTCGCAAGTGCTTGCAGGTTTTTGACTGCTTTGCCATGGACAATATTACGTACCGCCAACTCGACGATTTTTCCACTGACAGTACGCGGAATATCACTGACCTGAACTATTCGTGCCGGCACGTGCCTGGGCGTCGCATTTTCCCGTACAACTTTACGGATGCGGGCTTGCAAATCATCATCCAGTGTCACGTCGTCCCGCAGACGCACAAACAAAACCACGCGGACATCGTCGTCCCAGTCCTGGTCGATACAAATACTCTCCACGACTTCATCCAGGCTTTCGACCTGGCGGTAAATCTCGGCCGTGCCAATACGAACACCACCGGGATTCAGGGTTGCATCCGAACGTCCGAAAATGACCATTCCGCCATGTTCGGTGATCTTTGCGTAGTCACCATGCGCCCATATGCCCGGGTATTGGTCAAAATATGCGGATTGGTACTTGCTGCCCTCTTCATCATCCCAGAAATACACTGGCATGGAGGGGAAAGGTAGCCGGCAACACAACTCACCGGTTTCATTAACATTTGCAAAGCTACCGTCATCGCGGCAGATTTCCACGGCCATACCCAGGCCCAGGCACTGTATTTCGCCCCGGTATACAGGGAGTGCAGGGCAGCCAACTGCAAAGCAGGAAACGATGTCTGTTCCACCAATAATGGAAGACAGACACAGGTCAGTTTTGATATCCGCGTAAACATAGTCAAAGCTTTCCGGTGCCAATGGCGAACCGGTGGATAACAGGGTTTTCAATGAAGCCATTGAATGGCTCTCGCGGGGTTTGACACCCGCTTTTTGCCAGGCGGATATCGCCTTGGCACCGGTACCGAAGATGGTGATTTTCTGTTCGTCGATCAGGTCAAACATGGCCTCAGGGCCAGGATAAAAAGGCGATCCTTCATACAGCACCACGGTGGCACCGGTTGCCAGGCCGCTGACCATCCAGTTCCACATCATCCAGCCACAGGTGGTGTAATAGAAAAACCGGTCGCTGCGTTTCAGATCGGTATGCAGCATCAATTCCTTCAAGTGCTGCAACAGGGTGCCACCGGCACCGTGGGTAATGCACTTGGGCACACCGGTGGTGCCGGAAGAGAACAGAATATACACCGGGTGATCGAAGGGCAGGCGGGTGAATTCAATGTCAATGGCGTCCGGGTCGCTGAAAGTTGCCAGCAATTCGGTGTTTGCCATTCCATCCAGATCAGGGTCAGGATCAATATAGGGTACTACGACGATTTTTTGTATGCTGCTGATGCGTTGTTGAATTTCCCGCACTTTGGCCAGGCAGTCGTGTTGTTTGCCGTTATAGGTGTAGGCTGCAACGCAAAACAGTATCTTCGGCTCAATCTGGCCGAGTCGATCCACCACCCCGTTGATGCCGAAATCAGGTGAGCAAGAAGACCAGATGGCGCCGATGCTGGTCGCTGCCAGCATGGCGATAATGGTTTCCGGCAGGTTCGGCATATAGCCGGCCACGCGGTCACCCGGTTTGATGCCAAACGCACGCAGGGAGGAAGCAAGCCCTGCTACCTGCCGGTATAACTGCCTGTAGGTCAGCACGCTGGAAACCCCGGTTTCCGATGTAAATACGAGCGCTTCGGCATCATCCCGGTAGCGCAGCAGGTTTTCGGCAAAATTCAGACGGGCATCCGGGAACCATCGTGCACCGGGCATGCGCTCGAAATGTTCAACACTGCGACTGCCGGCGGTACCAATGACACCACCGAACTCCCACATTGCGCGCCAAAAGGCTTTTGGTGAATCAATCGAAAACCGGTACAGGCTTGCATAGTCTTTCACACCCGGGATCACGTTCGTGGCGTACAAGCTGCATGAAACGGGTGATATTGGCTTCCTGAATACGCCTGGCGCCGGGTGTCCAGAGGGCTTCGGTCATTCCGTTTAAGCCAGTAACTTCTTCATCTCCGGGATCACCGTAAACAGGTCAGCGGCCAGGCCAATGTCTGCAACCTCGAAAATCGGTGCATCCGCATCCTTGTTGACGGCAACGATGGTGCCGGCATCCTTGATACCCGTGATGTGCTGAATTGCACCGGAAATACCGAAAGCAATATACAGGTCTGGCGCTATTATTTTGCCCGTCTGGCCAACCTGCATATCATTTGGACAATAGCCGGCATCAACCGCAGCACGGGAAGCGCCCGCACCTGCACCAATCAGGTCTGCGAGGCTGTAAATCAGTTCAAAATTTTCCTCGCTACCCAATGCGCGACCACCTGAAACTACGCGTGACGCTGCCTGCAGATCCGGGTCGCTCACCGCCACCGGACTCAAGACCGACGTAGCGCGTATGCGTGCTTGGTGCAGAGGCGGCGGAACGCTGCTCAACACTTGCATTGCCGGTGCTGCCAAGGGCCTTCCACGAAGCCACGCGCACTGTCGCGACCAGCGTGACACTTTCCGGTGCCTGTACATCCACAATGGCGTTGCCTGCGTAGATCGGGCGTTTGAAATGGTATGGTCCTTCTACCTCTGAAATATCACTGACCTGGTTAACGCCCAATAAAGCTGCAATCCGTGGCATCAGGTCTCTGCCGTAGGTGGTGGATGGGCCAAAGATATGGCTGTAACCATCCGCCATGGCGACCACCTCTGCTGCATGGTTGACGGCCAGCGGATTCGCCAGGTGATCAGCGTCTATGGCAAAAACGCTACCGGCGCCATCAATGGCAGCGGCCTGATTGGCAATGTCACCTACGGATGAGCCTATGACGACGATGTCAAATTCATGACCAATCGCGTTGGCGCAGTTGGCGCATTTTGCGGTGCTGGGGTTGAGGCTCGCGCCGTCGTGTTCTGCAATGATTAATGTTCTGCTCATGATAATTCCTCTACACCAGTCCGCGGGTTTTAAGTTCTGCGACCAGTTGAGCCGCGTCTTCGACCATAATGCCTTTCTCACGCACGGGTGGCGGTGCGTATTGTGAGACTGCAGGTCGTTTTCTGAAGTCACACCCAGGTCAGCCAGCGGAATGACATCCAGCGGTTTGCGCTTGGCCTTCATGATATCCGGCAGCTTGACGAAACGGGGCTCGTTCAGACGTAAATCCACCGTGATAACTGCCGGGCAGATCTATTTCAATGGTTTCAAGACCGGCATCCACTTCCCGGGTCACGGTGGCTGTATCGCCCGATAATTTCAATCCTGAAGCAAAGAGGCTTGCGGGCGATCCCACAAGGCCGCCAGCATTTGTCCGGTTTGTGAGTTGTCGCCGTCAATGGCCTGCTTGCCCAGCAAAACAAGGCCAGCCTGCTCTTTTTCTATGATTTTAAGAAAAGCGCGTGCGATGGTCAGCGGCTGCAGGCTCTCATCGGTATCAATTTGAATGGCCCTGTCTGCACCCATGGCCAGGCCGGTGCGTAATTGTTGCTGGCACTCATTTCCACCCAGGGAAACAACAATGACTTCTTCGGCATTTCCTGCTTCGCGGATGCGCAAGGCTTCTTCCAGCGCGATTTCGTCGAAAGGGGTTGATGCTCATCTTGACGCCATCAGTTTCAACACCGCTACCGTCCGACCTGACGCGGATGCGAACGTTGTAATCTACAACTCGTTTAATGCCAACCAGTATTTTCATGGGTAGTTCCTTAATATTTGTCTTAAACAGGGTTTATCTTCAATCAGAGATTCTGGTAATTGGGTCCACTGCCACCCTCGGGTGTGACCCAGTTTATGATCTGGTACGGGATCCTTGATGTCGCATGTTTTACAGTGCACGCAATTTCGCGGCATTGATCTGCAGGCGTTTGCCTGCTTTTGAGCTCCGCGTCGTCAACCATCTCATAGACATTCGCCGGGCAGAAGTGCGTACAGGGGTTGCCGTATTCTTCGCACAACGCGTAATGCAGACATCCGGTTCGAGAATTTGCAGGTGCACCAGTTGATCCTCGTCGTGATCGGTCGCGGCAAAATAAACTGATGCCAGGCGGTCACGGGGGGCCAGTCACGTTTCACCCAGTGCCGGTCAACCGGTTTCATATCCTGCAGTTTTATCAATGAATCATGATCTGCGTGATTGTGCAGGTGCGGGGCAATTTACCGGCGGTCACTGTTTCAATTGCTGCGGTGATCAATCCACGCCACAGACCTTTATTAAAACCGGGACGGATATTGCGCACCTTGTGCAATTCTTTCATGATCGGGGAATCCCTCAATACCCCGTCAAATCCTTCGCCCGACCCTTGTCAGCAATATGACTGGCGGCCAGCATGCCGGACCTGATGGCCTGGTGCGTACCCTTGATCTTGGGTAAATTCAGCAAACCTGCTCCATCCCCGATCAACAGGGCACCGGGCATCTCCACCTTCGGCAGGGACTGGGCCCCGCCTTCTATGATGGTGCGCGCACCACCTGAGAGGATTTCACCGCCCTCAAACAGAGGTTTGACGCTGGGGTGGTGTTTGAATTGCTGAAAGGCTTCAAATGGGGAGAATTCGGGATCCGAATAATCCAGTGCACATACAAACCCGACCGCGACGCGATCCTTGTCCATATGGTAGATAAAGCTGCCGCCATAGGTCTTGCTATCCAGCGGCCAACCAATGCTGTGCTGTACTGTTCCCGGTTTGCATTTGCCGGGTGCCACCTGCCACAGTTCCTTGATGCGATGCCATAGCTGTGGGATCTGAATCGGCATCCAGCTTGAATTTCTCGATCAATTGTTTGCTAAGGTGTCCGCGGCAGCCTTCAGCAAGAACCGTCGTCGGGGCATGAATTTCTATACCCTGCATGTAGGTGTCTTTGGGGTTTTCCCGTCCAGTACCAACCCCCATGTCACCGATGATGACACCGCCCACTGCGCCGTCCGGCAAATAGTGAATCCCGGAAGCGGCATAACCGGGGAATATGTCTACACCCAGATCCTCCGCCTGTGGGTGCCATCCAGGCACATAAAGTACCCAGTGATACAACAAAATTACCGTGGTTTTTCTGCTGTGGCGGGGTCGGCATTTTGTATTTGGAGGTGGCGGTTAAAAAGGAAATCTCATCATCCGCAACCGGGATACATACGGCTGGTGGTTTGTCCTGCCAGCCTGGCAGTAACTCATCCAGTGCGCCCGGCTCGATGACTGCGCCGGAGAGAATATGCGCACCGACTCGGCACTCTTTTCTATGACAGCGACCATCAGGTCCTGCTTGAGTTGTTTGAGGCGAATAGCGCAGGCCAGACCCGCGGGCCCCGCCCCGACAATGATAACGTCATAGTCCATGACTTCACGTTCAGTCGTTGTTTCGCTCATCTGGATTCCCGAGACTTTTTAGTGTTGACAGGTGAGTATATCGGCAAAACCTCCTGCATTACAGCTTATCGCAACAGCAACCAGCCGATACTGAAATTCACTGTAAATAGCAGCAAATAGGCTACGACGACAATCATGTCGAGCTGGCTAAGTTGGCGTGTCATGGGTGCGGTCTACTAAACGCCGGGTGATGAGACATCATGTTTTGTATGTTCAATGGATTGCCAAGGAAGGAGAGAATTTCTTCCAGTTCTGCAGGTCAATTATCAGATATTAGTGGTTTCATGATGTTTTTACTAAAGTTATCAATTTGCTAAATTATGTACTGCTTGCGTAAATGTTAATAATTCTTATGTATTTCATATTTTTTGATTGTGCTATTATCTTTTATAACAAAAAATTAACATAATCATTTTTAATAGATTTTTTCAGGATTGCCGGTGTTAATTAACGTGTAGCCATTACTAATACTCAGATGGGTAATGGGCTGGTTTATATTGAATGAGGGAGGAAATAAAGTATGAAGACTAACATTAAAATTTTTGCAGGTATTTATGCCATCGCCCTGTCCTTGGCATTTGCCGCACCTGTGCTTGCTACAGAGTCGGTCGAAGAAAAGGATAGCGACGAAACAAATACTACTCTGGATGCCGGGCAGGCACGGGTTACCAAACTAAGCCAGACTGATGACAGCGAAGGCGCCATTGAAGAGATTGTAATATTGGGCACTCGTGTCGCGGGTCGCGTGTCTACGGATCTTCCCGTGGCTGTTGATGCGTTCAGCAGTGATGACCTGGCAGCAACGGGCCAAACAGAAGTTGGCAGGATGCTACAGAAATTAGCACCTTCATTCAATTTCTCAAGCTCGTCCATTTCAGATGGTACAGACGCGCTCAGGCCTGCTACATTACGTGGCCTCGGCCCTGACCAGACACTGGTACTGGTCAATGGCAAGCGTCGTCACCAGGCGTCATTGATTCACATCAATAACTCGGTCGGTCGTGGTACCGCCGGTACGGATATGAATGCCATTCCGGCAGCAGCGATAAAACGGATCGAGGTTTTACGTGACGGCGCCGCGGCACAATACGGATCGGATGCGATCGCAGGTGTCATCAATATTATTCTGAATGATTATGCCGATGGCGGCGTTTTCTCCGCATCCGCTGGAGAATACACAGAGGGTGATGGTCGAGTCTACAACGCGGATTTATATCACGGTTTCAGTCTCGGCGACGATGGTTTCATTTCATTCACGCTTAATTATCGGGACCGTGAAAACACCACCAGAAAGAATCCACAAGGTGTGTGCCTGTATGGTGGTTGCGTCGATACCGACGGCAACGGATATCTGGAACCCGCACCAGGTAATGAAAGTCGTGAAGTTTCAAGTCCAAGCCGTGATCCTTTCCGGATTGGTGATTCCGATTCGGAGCAGCTCGCCATTGTATTAAACGGGGCTATTGGAGTCGGCGACGGAGAGTTATACGGCTTTATGACTTACTCGGCCCGGGAAAACCAGTCCGGTGCATTTAACCGCAACCCCGCCGGCTCAGGTGCTGCGCTGGATGATGGAGAGAACGTCATAATCGATGGTTTTCTTCCCCTGATAAATACCGAGATTGACGATCTCTCTTTCAACATTGGCTACCGGATGGAGTTCAATGATGATTCAACCCTTGATCTCTCCTACACCAATGGCAGAAACTCGATCGATTATGTCACCAGCAATACGGTTAACTATTCCTTTGTCAATTTCCTGAACTTTGGCGGGGGTCTGAGTGATTCCGAGATACGTGCGCAAATTCCTCGCGAGGCATTCGCTTACGGGCTCGAACTAAGCCTGGAAACCATCAATCTTGATTACACCACTTCGTTTGGTGACAAATTCTTCTTCGCTACTGGGTGCGGAAATCAGGAAAGATGACTACAAAGTGACAGCCGGCGAACAGTATGCGTATACGGATTTTGACACCGTGGATGGCGAGGCCTTGTTTCCACAGAACGCATCTGGCGGCACACAGGGCTTTGGCGGTATCGGTCCCGCGAGTGCGGCGGATGAGGACCGTAACGTTTTTTCCTTTTATGGAGATGTTGAGTACCAGGCCACTGACAATCTGCTGCTCAATGGCGCAATACGATACGATAACTACGATGGCTTCGGTGACACGGTTAATTTCAAGCTGGCCGGCAATCTTGGCATCACCGACAACTTCAGGTTGCGCGCTGCCGCGAGTACCGGTTTCCGTGCTCCATCGATGCAACAGATCTATTTCAGTAACATCAGTACGCAATTCCTCAATGGTGTCCAGATCGAAACCGGCACCTTCCGTAATGACAGCCTGCTTGCGCAAGCGATCGGTATTCCCGAGTTGAAAGAAGAAGAGTCAACAAACTTCAGTGTCGGCGCCATATGGGATATTAATGATTCCTGGAATGTTATTATCGACTTTTACTCCATCAAGATCGATGATCGCATTGTTCTTAGCGATAACCTGGGGATGGGTCTTTCACCCGCCCTGGATGCCGCGCTTAGCGCAACCGATTCAGGTGGTGGCCAGTTCTTCCTGAACGCGATCGACACGAAGACGAAGGGTGTTGATATTATTGCAACCTATGCCGGCATTGAGCTTTTCGGTGGCGATCTGGCGCTGATGTTTGCAGCGAATTTCACCGATACGGAAATCACCCGGATATTTACCAATTCAGAGACATTACTTTCTATCCCGCCCGATGTTATTTTCGGTGGTTTCCAGCCGTCTGTGGTTGAAACCTGGCAGCCGAAAGACAGAATCAGTTTGTCCGGCAGGTACGTGCTCGGGAACTGGAACGCCAACCTGTCATTTGACCGCTACGGTAAATACACCACGGTCGACAGCGGCAGCCAGACCTATGGTGCGGAAGTTCTGACAGACCTTCGGATCGGTTATTTATTTAAAGACAGGTTCGAATTCTACCTTTCAGGCAACAATATATTTGACGTGACACCCGACGAAGTTACCAACTCAGGTTCCAGGGGCGGACAGTTTGAATCAGCACCGGGGCTGGCGGATATGGGCAGCCCGACGGTGTTCAAGTACTCACGTCGATCTGCACCGTTTGGATTTAATGGTGCGTTCTGGTCAGTTGGTGTAAGAATCACCTACTAGCTGATTGTCTGGTCTGATTACGAACAAGTAGCCCGGGGTTAGTTATACTGCCCCCGGGCTACTTGTCTGGGTATACCGGTATCGGTACTGCTTGGTAACACTGAAAGCAAAAACACACCGCCCATCTTTTACTATTGCTCCTCTTTATTGAAATCAAAAATGTCACGTAAAGCGCCCGGTGTCAGTCAGGAGCCAGCACTGACCTTTATTTCAGGTTTATCGAAGCTTCCCGTGACTGCATAGTCCAGGGCAACGACGCCCTGTCCTTCATCTGACACCAGGACATGTTTTAGCACAGGGATTTTCCCCAAAAGATTGCTGATATTATCAAGCGGGATCACACTCCCCCTTAAATCCAGGTGTAGCAGGTCAAGGTTTATTTCCCCTTTAATGGTCGCTCCTACCGTGCCTCCATGGGCCCGTAGCAGGTTGCTTGAAAGTGTATTACCGGCTAACGACAGATCACCATAAAATGAATTGATGATGAGTCCCTCTGAATTCAGTGTGTCTAAAGCCTGGCGCAATGAACCAAAAGTGAGTACTTGCGCGGCAATTGGAGCGTCTACTATTCGGAATT
>PVMK01114893.1_pt1 | contig 46332 bp, 38 predicted proteins | sample 1853481 | NCBI WGS metagenome assembly PVMK01 (sample SAMN08533507, study PRJNA380276) | Marine sediment metagenome, whole genome shotgun sequencing project.
ATCGGTGTCGGCATCGGTTTGGTTGATGAAATAAAGCGCAATATAATTGCCCACATCCCAGATTTTTTCAGATTCCAGCTCGCGTTTGAAATACGGCATGGCCGTTCCGGTGATGCCGTTCATGATCTGATAATACAATATTCCGCCGGTAATTTCCCTGTTTTTTAAGATGGTGAAATTAAACGGCGGCGGGTACAGGTAGGGCTGTGCCGGTCCCATCCCGTCGCCCACCGGACCGTGGCATCCGAGGCAAAAATCCTGGTAAATTTTATGGCCTCTGGCCAGACCGGCTTCCGTGGTGGGATAGGGATTGGGGATATCCCGCCAGCCTTGGGGAATTTGTTCATTGAGCCATTTCACGTTGGCATCGGGACCGTCCTCATACCCTTTGACGGCCTCTGCTTTCCAGTGTCGCTGGCGATCCATGCGTCGGTCCGCATCTGTCATGCCCAGACTTTGTACGTAGCCGATTAAACGGATTAGATTTTCCGCGCCGAGAAATTCAAAAGCCGGCATAAGGGAATTGGGCCGCGTGTACCTGGGATTAACAAAATGAGCGCTGTGCCAGTCATCCGGATGTTCTCCGCCCGCCTGTGAAAGATCCGGTCCCGTACGTATAGATCCCAACAGAATCGGATGGTCCTCGATATAGTCACCGGCCTGGGCAATACGTTCCGCTCCCAATCCCCAGTCAATGCTGCGGATGGATTGGCTGTGGCAATAAACGCATCCGTTGGCAATATACAGCTTTCTGCCTTCAGCTTCCTGCGGCGTACGCGGGCGAAAGATTGCAGACGGCAGGTCGACGCGAGTGATGTAGGGTATATAAACAGCTATGAAGACAACCGCCGCCAGTATCAAAAGGCTCCCGATAATAACTGCTCTGAGGGTCATCTTCATGACATGTCTCCGGGTTTGTAAACAAAGGTGGCGATAATGTTATACAAACCGACAATTGCAGAACTGAAAATAAGCACTCCCAGAGCGGCCCTGACAATAAAGTAAATGTGGATCTGGGGCAAAACCCGGTATACGACCTCACCGTTTAACCAGGCGTTTCCCTGAATCAGCCCCGCAATGGTCAGCACAACGGTAAATCCCACCATACCAATCAGGACCATCCAGTATTGGAAGTCGGCCAGCAGTCTACTGTAAAGGGGCTTCCCCGTCATTTTGGGTAAAATATAGTAGATCCCGCCCAGGGCGATCATTCCCGCAAAGCCGAGAACGCCGATGTGGGCATGCCCCACCACCCAGTTGTTGAAATGGGTCACCCGCTGGACCTCGGGCAATGCCATCATGGACCCCTGGATGCTGACAAAAAAGTACATAATCGTACCGGTGAAAACGAATTTGGCGCCAATATCGTTGTGGATTTCTCCCAGCTTTCCTTTGGCGGTGTACCAGATGTTGATCAGAAAGGCCATCACCGGGATCACCATGGCGATACTGTCCACAATCGCAACTACCTTCAGCCAGGTGGGTACCGGCACCTGCAGCAGATGATGGGTCCCGATGTGGGTGTAGACGACAATCAAGGACCAAAATCCCAGCAGCGACAGCGTATGGCTGTATAGCGGCGCTTTGACGACGCGGGGGATGACATAATAGGTAACTCCCGCCGAAAGGGGTGTCAGGAGAAGTCCGAAGACGTTATGACCGTAAAACCAGAGGATAATTGCATCCGGAATGCCCGATAGGGCGCCGCTGTCCGGCCGCCAGATCACATTGCCCAAACTGTACGTCGTAGCGGTCAGAATGGCGGCCGCCAGTGCATACCAAATGGATACATACAAAATGGGTTCCCGGCGTTGTTTGACCGTCATGACCATGTTAAAAAACACCAGGGAAAATGCCGCCACAACCATAATGTCAATAGGCCAGATGAGTTCCGCGTACTCTCTGCCCTGGGTCTGCCCCATGCCAAGGGTAATAACAACCGCTACCAGGGTGATATTCCAGGCAATGACGGTGAAAACCCCCAGTTTTTCACTGAACAAGTCGGTTCGAAGCAATCTGGGGAAATAATAGAACGCGGCTGCCAGCAGTCCCGGCGTGACAAACCCAAATAGAACGATATTAATATGGATGGGCCGAACCCGACCAAACACCAGCCAGCCAATGTTTTTCGTAAGGTCCGGTGCTATCAGCTCCGTGGCTATCAAAAGCCCCGCGAGAGTTCCGACCACCATCCAAAAGGCCGAGGTGATGCAAAAACCTTTTGCGGTTGCATAGCTTGGGGATAAATTTTGATCCGGAGTCGACAATTTCGGTTCTCCCCCTTATCGCTTCGCGATGTTATTTGTTATTTGTTATTTGATATTTTTTAAATGCTGAAACCTGAACACTGACACCTTACGTTCCTTACAACCTGTTGTCAGAAAAACTCCGCTAAGGGCTTAACTATGACATGCCAGCCAGCAATCAAGGTTGGCCTTTTTCTCACGATGGCAATTCAGGCAGAATCCCATTTCAAATCTTACCCCTTTAATCCGGTCCTTGGTTTTAACAGCGCCATGGCATTGCTCACAGCCAATGTCTTTTTTGATGTGCCGCTGGTGGTTGAATAACACATGTTCGGGCAGATAATAAGCTTTGACCCACGGTGTCGGAGTGTTGGTGTTAAAGTATTCATGCTCTTTTAAAATTTGCGGGTGCCTGGCAATAATGTAATTATGGCAGTAAAGGCACTTTTCCACCGGTGGAATCCCCGGGTTAAGCGATCGGCCGACATAGGGATGACAAAATTGGCACTGAATATCTTTCACGCCGGCGTGCAGCCGGTGGCTGAAAGGTATCGGCTGCTCGGGGCCGATATCGGCTGCCGGCGGCGCATAAAAAAGCCACAAAAACGCCAGGACGAGAAGGGCACAGATGGCTATTATCAGGACCAGTTTTTTGTTGCCGGCGGCAGAATTAATTTCTCTTTCCAGGGGGGCGGCATTTTCCATCAGCGCACCTCCCTCTTTTTGGCCCCAACGAGCTCGGGAAACTGTCTTAGGAAGTATGTCACTGCTAAAATCATCAGACCTAAAAATCCCAGGGTAATCAGACCATCCGAAATACTCAGGGGAATCGAGCTTACGCTAGGGTTCAAAGCCGGTCCTAAAAGCAGTAAATGCTCCAGCCAGATTCCGACAATCACTGTCAGGCAAAGAATTATCATAAAAACCGGCTTGGTTTTAACTTTTTTGTTGATCAGAATGAAAAACGGCAAGATAAAACATACGATAAAAACCGCCCAGGCCAGTTTATTCCAAGGAGCCAGCACGGTTCGCTGGATAACATAATGGGTTTCCTCGGGGATATTACCGTACCAAATCACCACAAGCTGCACATAGAAAAAATCGGCCCACAGCAAAGAAAATGCAAAAAATAATTTGCCGATATCGTGCAAATGAGATGATGTTAAACCACAGGCCTCTCCATGCCGCAGATAGAATATGGATGCCAGAATGACCAGGGCCCCCAGGCCGACATAAAAGGCTTTAACAAAATTATAGGCACCGAACAAAGTTGAGACCCAGTGTGGGTCCATACTCATAATAAGATCAAATCCGATTAAGGATAACACCAGCGCAAAGGCCAGGATGTAAAACCCTCCCCAGATGGTCATCCTGTTTTTTATACGCGCCGTATTGCGGTTGTTTTGTTGCCACCCGCTGTAAACGAATTTACGCATTCCCCCCCGGGGTTGATGGGGGTCGAATTTAAGCTGCAGCGCGTTGTAAAGATATCCGCAGCCAAGCGCATATAAAATTAACAAACCGAAAAAATCCCGCCAGAATAAAAACGGTATGTTGAGCCAGATTTCTTTACCGTGCAGGTCTTGATGTAACCAGGGAAACAGGTGGGTTTTTCCTAAAAACAGCAGCAAAAACAAACCAAACGAAATCGGGAAAAAGGCTGCAAAAGATTCCGAAAGACTGGAAAGCGGACCACACCAACGCGCATTGGTCATGTGCATCACGGTTGAAAACAAAACCGCTCCCTGGGCGATGGCCGACCATAAAAGAAAATTGATTAAATACGCCTGCCAGGCCCTTTCCGGGTGCTGGCTGAAGAGTCCATTCATAAACGCAGCCAGTCCGATGGCAACCAGTACCAGTGCCATAATAATCCAGAGTCCGGGTGCTTTCGGTGATATGGCTGTTTGCTTGGTGTTTGGTGACATTTTCAATCAAATACCCTGACCTTTCCTCCCTGTTGTTGAAAAAAATCCTTCAGCCCATCAAGCTGCCCCGGTTCACAGGAAGCCAAAACGCCAAAATGATCTCCCGAGCAACGGGAATCATAATGTTTCAGCCATTTGTCGCTTGGAATACGCATCTGAGTCAGTAAACCGATGATATTGCCGAAAACAGCAAAGAGAATGGTGCCTTCAAAACCAACAATTACAAATGGAATCAGTGCAATAACTGGTTTTCCGCCGACAATCAAATCCCACTGAACAGATGTGAAAATTGCCAGGGAGAAGCCTGCAACAAAACCGATGATACCACCGGCCAGGGTAAACCATCCAACCATGCTCTTTTTTAAATTCAGCGCAGCCATTATTTTATGGCTGGGAAAAGGACTATTGACGCGATGAAATTTAAAGGTAGATTTTTTCAACTCATCAACAGCCGAAACGACTTGATCTTCATCTTTGAAGAGCCCCATAATATATCGTTTAGGCTCCATGGTTCACCGCTCCTTTTTCGAGTGCCTCTTTCATTTCGGTCATGGAAACAGATGGCAGATGCTTGACGAACAGCACGAAGAAAAAGAAAAACAGGCAAAAGGTGCCGAGCATTATTCCGTATTCGATCAAGCTTGGCGCATATAATCCCCAGGCATAGGGTGAAAAACCATGGGCCACGCCGCCGACGATAATCACAAAGCGTTCAAACCACATCCCGAGGTTGACCAGCAGGCAAATGCCGAAGAGAAGTACAATCGAGGTGCGAATTTTTTTAAATATAAAGAGCATGGGGATCAATGTATTGCAAGCCACCATGATGTAGAAGCCATAACGGTATTCTCCCATGGCGCGCCAGCGGAAGGATTCCATTTCCACAATGTTGTGGCTGTACCAGGCAATAAAATATTCCGTCCCGTAAGCGAACCCGACGATCAGGCCGGTGAAAACGATGGTCTTGGCCACATTTTCCAGCACTTCCATGGTGATGATTTTCTGGTAGTTGAATATTTTGCGTAGCGGAATCATCAAGGTCATCACCATGGCCAATCCCGAGTGGATCGCTCCGGCCACAAAATAGGGAGCAAATATGGTCGTATGCCAGCCGGGAACAATGCCCAGTGCGAAATCCCAGGACACCACGCTGTGGACGGATATTACCAGCGGAGTGGCCAGAGCGGCGAAAAATAGATAGCCGCGGGAATAATGACGCCATTGTTCGTGGGCGCCGGTCCAGCCCATGGAAAGAAATTTAAAAATCTTATGGCGGGTCCCCGTCGAACGATCTCGCACCGCGGCCAGATCCGGCAGCATTCCCGTGTACCAGAAAAGCGAACTCACGGTCAGATAGGTGCTGATGGCGACCACGTCAAACACCAGCGGTGAGATGAAATTGGGCCAGAGCAGTCTTTGTGTTGGAATCGGCAGCATGTAATAGACTTGCCAGACACGGCCCAAATGGATAAAGGGAAACAGTCCGGCGATGCATACCGCAAAGACCGTCATGGTTTCAGCGGCCCGTGCAATGGGATTGCGCCATCCGGCCCGGAAAAGGTGTAAAATGGCTGAAATAAGTGTCCCGGAGTGGGCGATACCTACCCAGAACACGAAATTGATCAGATAAGTCCCCCAGGCCACCGGGTTGTTTTGCCCGCCCACACCGATGCCGACAAAAATTTGATAGGTCCAGCAGGCCGCTCCGATGAACACCCCCAGAAGCAGGATCACAAGAACAGCCCAGTAGCCTTTTTTAGGCGGGCTTAGCGTGTCCAGGATGGTCTGATCGATTTGAGCGTAGGTGAGTTGTGACATGTTTTTAAACCGTTTCCCGTTGGCCCGTCGATTCGTTAATCGGTTCGGGCAGATAGCTGGTTAGGCCCTTAGTCCGTTTTTTCTGACAACATATTGTAAAAGACTGAAGGTGTCAGGTGTCGGCAATTAAAAAATTTCAAATAATAAATACCAAATACCAAACAAATCACAAAGAGCGAAATTCAAAATTCCAAACGGATGATCCGCCGGCATTTGTGCCAAATGGCATAATTACCGGCGGACAAAAATTTGGGCAGCGATACGGTACAACCGTGTTGAATGTTTTGGTCATTAGATATTGAAATTTGAGATTTATTTGGCCCAATTTTAAGATCAGGTGGTGCTTGTAATTTGTTATTTATTTGTAATTTGCGATTTGTTATTTGATTTTTCCGGTTTATCCGGGTTAGTATTTCCGCCTTCCCCATTCCGCCTTCCACATTCAAATCTCCTGTACCACTTTCTTCAAATAAATAACCGCCGGTTTGGTATTCATATATCCCATGACCTGGTAGGCCCGGGGATCAGCCACCAATTTTCTGACCCGGCTTTCTTTATCCATCAGGCTGCCAAAGACAAGTGCGCCGGTAGGACAGGTCTGCACACAGGCCGGTATGACTTCGCCATCACGGATCATACGCTTTTCATTTTTCGCGACGCTACGGGCGGTTTTTATCCGCTGAATACAAAAAGAGCATTTTTCCATAACCCCTTTACTGCGGACGGTGACGTTTGGGTTCAACTGCCAGTTCATGGGTTCAGGCCACTGCCAGTCAAACCAGTTAAAGCGCCGTACTTTATAGGGGCAATTCTGGACACAAAAGCGGGTCCCGATGCACCGGTTGTATATCTGGTTGTTGATACCTTCTTTTGAATGATGGGGCGCATACACCGGGCAGACCGATTCACAAGGGGCGTTATCGCAATGCTGGCAGAGCATGGGCAGAAACGTAACTTTTTCCATTTGCTTCGGATCTTGAAACCGTTCGATGCTCAGCCAGGCCATTTCCCGTCCTTCAAGCACCCGGTCCACGCCCACGATGCCAACATTGTTTTCAGCGTAACAGGCCGCCGCACAGGCCCCGCACCCGATGCATCTGTCCAGATCAACCACCATACCCCAACGGTAATCCAGGTGGTCATGAGGCGGATAAAAATCTCGTTCAGGACTGTATCCAACGGGCAACGGGAGGGCTAGCGGAAAGTCACCCATGGTCAAACCTGATTTTGGGGGTATTTTCCCTTTTTCCAGTTCTGTCAAAGTGATCGAGAGGGTATAGGTTCTGCCGTGCTGAGTCCGGCTGCCGTCCGTATGGGCCAGTTTCATGGTGGAACCGGTTTTTTGGATGGAAATGGGATCGATGGCAAAGTGGGTGCCGCCGGAATCCGGATCGGTCCCGGCGCTAAAAAGTATGAGCGGATTGATGCCCGCTCCCTTTGCATACCTTCCGTATGATGAGTGGCCCTGACCCATTCCCATCACCATAATTCCGGGGGTTACAAGTTCGGTTACGTATACCGGCGCCTCCAAGAGTACCGGTCCCGGACTGAATCCGGATGATATCCTGCTGAGCGAGGCCTTTTTCTTTGGCCGTAGCAGGATGGATGATAACCGGCGTTTGCCAGGCGATGCGTGACAGGGGATCCGGGATTTCACACAACCAGGGTTTATTGGCGCCCCTGCCGTCGTAAAACCGTATGGATGGTATTGCCATAAAAACCAGGGCCGGTTTAGACGGTTCTATTTTTTTCGCCAGGACATCGGCCAACTTTTGCGGTCGAAGTTTTTTACCGGGCCCGGCCGCTTTTACGCTGACGTCGAATTTACCACCGTGCTGAAAAGTCTGCACCCATTGGGTTTCGTCAACTATGCCGTGGTTTTCAGCCAGTTGGGAAACGAGCCAGGTTTTGTAATTTTTTGCCGGCGGATTATTTTCGAAACCGGCGCGTAAAAGCACATCCCCGAGATGGGATGCCTTTGTCAGCTTGCCCATGGCCGGTTGCAAAGTAGTTACAATCGGCTGTTTGCCGCCGTATTCGTCCCAGGTTTCGAGGGGCATCCGGACCGGCAGGATAAGATCGGCCACCTGTGAGGTTTCGTCCATAAAATTGCTGAAGCTCACCACAAAAAGATCCATGTCACTCAGGACCTCCTTTACACCGCTGTCCGGCGGAAGGGTAAATACGGGATTTACATTGTTGAGCAACAGCAGATCGACCCCATCAGTCTTCAGGGTTTGGAGAAATTTCAGAATGTCAGCGCGTTTCGCCGCCATTTCTACGCGGTGCCGGTATTTGAAATCAAGCAGTTCGAGATCCGGATCCAGCAAAAAATTCAGCAAATTGGCGGCCATATTGGTCTGCAGGCCATTGAGATCAGATGCGCCCGTACCGGTTCCCAGCACCAGTGGCTTGCGCGCCTCCATGAGCTGGATAATCAGCTTTTCATATACTGCCAGTGGGATTGCCGAGCGCTGCAGCACATAGTCCCGGATGTATGGGGCCGTGACGTCGTTTAAAAATTTATGAAAAGATCGAGTCAGGTGTTTGCCCTTGCCGATATCCAGGGCCTGTCTGATCAGGCCCAGGGCGACTGCTGATTCACTGCCGGGATTGCATGCCAGCCAGTGATCGGCGTTTGCGCCGGTCAAGGACTGGTAAGGGCTGACCTGGAAAAATAGATTTTTTTCGCCACTTTTAAGCCTATGCATGGCTTTAAATTTGGCGGCATATTCCACCGGCGACAACCAGGTCTCCAGAAAATCGGCCCCGAAGCTCAGCAGGATATCCGCTTTTTCCATGCGATAGGAAATCAATCCGTTGACGCCGAACACCTTTTCGTTGGCCGTTTTTAAGGACTCATAGGCATAAGGTTCATATACCAGCGGCGCCCTGGATTCCAGATTTTTCAAAGCCGCCGTGGCCAGATTCATCAGGCTGTCGCCGATGGTCTCCGTCAGCATACGTACCCGATTCGGTCCATTTTGACTGGCCTCACGGGCTTTGCTTTTCAAGATGGTTTCGGCCTTGGAGAAGGAAATCGGCCGCCATTCGTCTTTTTCTTTGAGTAAAGGTGTTTTAAGCCTGTCAGGGTTGTAAATGCCCTGCAAGGCGGCCTGCCCCCGCATGCAAAGTTTGCCTCTATTGATCGGGTGATGCGGATTGCCTTCAATTTTTATGACACGACCTTCCCTGTTCTTAGCAAGAATACCGCAGCCTGCCGGGCACTCGCGGCAGGTGGATGCATACCAGGTGGCCTCGCCGGTCACCATGTCATCAGGGGCCTTGACCAGAGAGTAAAGATGTTTTTCAGGGGGACTACAGCCGAATGCAAAAGAAATGCTGCCCATGCCGGCAATTTTAAGGAAAGTTCGCCGATTCATCTCAAAAACTATCTCCCGGAACCGTACAGATTAGATAGGAATCATTATCAATTTAACCCTTTATAGAAAAATGTGCGGTACTTGTCAAGCCGGTATGATCACAAAAAGTACAGATATTTTGCAGGGGCCGGTCGACAGGCCTCTTTGGTTGTTTAATGATAGGCCCTTATCGGATTTTTTCTGACAACATGTTGTAAGAAACTGATAGAGGTTTCAGGTGTCGGGTGTCAGGTGTCAGGGAGTGGAAGTGCTAAATACCGAAACCCAATGTAAATAACTTAATATAAACTGCTCGTGGGAGTGGCTTTCCAGCCACGAAAGGAAGTCGCTATAAATCCGTAATCGTTTAATCGCGGCTGGAAAGCCGCTCCCACAGAGATAAGACCAAGCTCTAAGCAAATGACATTGTACTGAAACCTGTAACATGTTCCGTCAGATGTTCAGTGCCTCTGCTGCCCCGCAGGGGCCTCTTTTTCCGAGCGTAGTCTCGGAAAAAGCTTAGGCCCTTATCGGATTTTTTCTGACAACATGTTGTAAGAAACGGAGGTGTCAGGTGTCAGCATTTAAAAAATAACAATTCACAAATACCAAATGGTTCGACAAGCCGTTCCACAGGCTCACGGTCTTGAGCAGAGTCGAAGGACTCACCACCTTGAGCTAAGCCGAAGGGCAAATCACAATGACCGATCCGCCTCAGGAGGACCAAACAATTGGCTTTTGATCTTGTTTGAGATTTGTAATTTGCTTTTTGTAATTTATTTGGGATTTGTAATTTGTATATTGAGATTTCTCTCATGTACCATCCACCCATATTCTTAGCCTGACGGCTATACCCCTATCCCCCATATGCGCATAAATAAATTTTTTAGTAGGGCAACCCACCGTGGCTGCCTGGTAAAAGTCAGCACGGTGGCTGTCTCTACAAGCTTTGCTTTTTTGGAGCGTTTCTCATCCTCAGGTTGATCTCCAACCGTTCCAGGGACAATTTAATCACGTCTTTGGCCATATCGGATTTTTTCAGGTAATCGTTAAAAAACGTTTTCACCTCATCGGCTCTTTTTATTCCGGCAACCGGGACGATAGCGGCGATGACCCGTTCATAAAGCATGGGGTGAAATTGTTCAATTTCCGCCAGATTGTTTACATACCAATCCCACAGCAAAGGGATCGCATAGGGATTTGAGGCCATGGCCACCACCGGTATAAACTTGTTACGTGCCGGGACGGTATCCAGCGTGTATTGTTGGGATTGTATTATCAGCGCTTCATCTTTGAAGCAACCAAGGGCTGATAACATATTCATGCGTTCATGTTCGATTTTAGATTCCTGCAGCTGCCGATCAAACCAGTCAAAGGTCTTATCGTTGCCGGACAGAGCGCCCACCCGCATCACGCTTTTCATAATGTCGGCATGGACGGTATCGCCTCGCATCAAGGCGGCAAATTGGTTGCCGGCAAAATCCATGGCCGACTTTGAACCGTACAGCACCGCATCCCAGATGAGTTGATCCCGCAGAAGTGACGTTGTGTGATTTTCATCTGATACCGGGTGGTATCCGATTTTTTCCAATAAGTCTTCAAAGCGGGGTTTTGCCAGGGATGAAATTCTCCGCCGCCAGCCATCCTCCATCACAAGATAGGCCGAGTAAAGATTACTCGCCATGCCGGTCAGCGGCAGGTAGGCGTCTTCTTTCTGATAATAGGAAATGAATTTCAGATATTCTTCCAGGGAGACGTCCCCGCTGTTAACCAGGGCAAAAAAATCGTTCTCAAGCCCCCAGCGATCTTCGGGGGGCAATGATTTTTCCAGCACCCGTTTGCCGAGTTCATCAAGATTGCTCACATCGCTGTACTTGACGCGGTAGAATCCTGTTTGCCGATCGTTGATTTTGTAGGCCAGGATATCTTCATCCAGGTCTATTACCTTTTCGATATCGTCTAATAGTGTGGTTATCTGTCGCGTCGGACCTGTTTTGGGGAAAAGGCTAATGCTGATCGGTACCTGCCATTTTTGATCGGAATCGTTTGGCAGATAAGTAAACCTTTTCTGGGTCATTACCAGGCGGGGGCCTTCCCGTTTGACCGTGATTATCGGAAATCCCCGTTGTTCGATCCAGCTTTCCATCATCGCGCTTATGGGCTGCTGTGCCGCGGTTTCAAGGGATTGCCAGAGATGCTGACTGGCGGCACATCCGTACTCGTAAGTCTTCAAATAATGCTGCAATCCCTTTTGGAAATTATCCTTTCCAATGTATCCTTCAATTTGCCTCAAGATACTACCGCCTTTGCTATAAATAATCGGGGCTGTACTGGCATTGATGACGACGTGTTCGCCGCCCGGGATTTCGATGGCAAATGTTTCGTGCAGGGCGTCACGTACCAGCGCCGGGCCTGTTTGGCTGTTAAGAAACTGCTGCCACGTAGCCCATTTGGGATAGTAATGATCGACCACGCCGAATCCGAAATAGGTGGCAAAGCTTTCATTGAGCCAGAGGTATTTCCAGTCGGAAGGGGTGACCAGGTTGCCGAACCACTGGTGGGCAATTTCATGAGCGATGACCTCGCATATTCTTTCTTCACCGGATTTAGAGGTAATTTTCGGATAATGAAGCAACAAATTTTCACGGAAAGTGATTGCTCCCCAGTTTTCCATGGCGCCAAAAGCAAAATCCGGGATTGCGATCAGGTCCATTTTGGGCAGGGGATAGGCGATTGCGTAATAGGTCTCGCTGAATTCAAGGGACTTACGGCCGAATTCAGCCCCGAATTGCGCATATTTTTTCATGCCCGGAAGAGTGGCTACCCGAACCCGGCTGTCCTTTTCATCCTGGGTGAACTCAAATTCACCCGCACCGAAAAAAACAAGATAGGTCGACATTTTCGGGGTTTGCTCGAATATGATCCGCTTTTTCCCATTGTCGAGCCGATCTTCTTTTTTTACAGCCCCGTTAGAGATTGCCACCAATTTATTGTCGATGTCCATTATTATATCAAAGGTTGCTTTTTTGGCGGGATGATCCATGCATGGGAAAGCCCGCCGGGCATCACTTTCTTCAAACTGGGTGACGGCGATAAATCTTGTTTCTCCCTGATAGGTATATTTGCTGCGGTAAAAGCCGGCCATTTTATCATTGATCGAACCCTGGTAATCGATTTTCAGCCTGATTTTTCCGGACATGGGTTCGGGTAATATTATGCGGACTTCCTCTTTTGCAGGATCAACTGTAAACGCGCAGTTCAAATCCTCACCGCCCTGTCGGACCCGGCAGCGCCAGATGGCGATTTCCAAAATATTCAATGTCACTTCTACTGCGGGTTCGGATGCATCGAGCAGAATTTCACATTTACCCGAAAACTTAAAATTGACCAGATCGGGTTCCAAATGGATTTTATAATTTATCGGGTTCAATTTGGCGCTCCGTCAGGGTATTTGTTGATTAGGGTAATAAATTCATCAGCGCTTTCGATGAAGTTGTCCACCAGCTTCGGATCAAACTGCCGGCCGCTTTCGTTTTTGATAAATTCGAACACCCTGCCTTCTTCCCACGCATCCTTATAGATTCGCTTGTGGATGAGGGCATCGAACACATCAGCCAGTGCGGTAATGCGTCCATTGATATGTATTTCTTCCCCTTTAAGCCCTTTTGGATAGCCTGTTCCGTCCCAGCGTTCATGGTGTTGTTGGGCCGCAAATACCGCTGCCTTCATGATTTCCCGTTTGGAGTTTTTGAGGATTTCGTATCCAATATCGGTATGATGCTTGAGGATCTCGTATTCTTGATGACTCAATTTTCCAGGCTTTAATAAAATCGCGTCGGGAATTCCCAGTTTTCCGACATCATGCATGGGGGATGCCATCCTGAGAAGTTCCGCTTCCCTTTCGCTCAAACCTGCTTTTATGGCCAACAGATAGGAAAGCTCTGCCACGCGCCGGACGTGATTGCCCGTTTCTTTTGAACGGCTTTCGATCACTTCGCCGAGAGTGAAGATGACTTCCTTCTGGGTGTCTACGATTTCCTGGTTCAGGGCTATATTTTCAAAAGCGATGGCAACGTTGGATGAGAGAATACTGATCAGACTTCTGTCCAGTTCTGTCAGATCCCGGCAGCCTTTCAAATATAGCAGATGATTTGCACCTTTCTCGCTTGCGAAATATCCCACAAACATGTCATCGGCAAAAAAACTTTTCTTTTCATTAATCGCCTGGTTAATATGCAGAAGGATATCTTCAGCAACAACGTCTTTTACACGTTGGCCCACTAAAGTCTCATACTTGCCGGTCGCTGCGATGATAATAAACTCATCGTCTTTTTGCGAAGCTGTAAACGCAGACTCCTGAAGGTAGAGCGAACTTTCATCCAGGTGCAAAATAGACAAAAGCTGCGTCAGGACACCTTGCGCAAATTTTTTTAAGTGATTGAGCTTCAAACAGGTTGGCGGATGCCTCGATGATCTGCTCGAGGCCTCTGCGGTTTTGCTCGATTGTTCTCAGATCCTGATAGGCCCGCAAAGAAGCGGTGATTGTTGTGTAAAGCTTCTGGGCGGTCAGCTCAGTTTTTTCCTTATAATCGTTGATATCGTATTTTTTAATGACATGATTTTCAGGAGCCTTTCCCGGTTGCCCGGTGCGCAGAATAATTCGAACAAATTTATTTTTAATATTTTGCCGGATATGCCGGACAACCTCCAGACCGGAATCATCGGTTTCCATCACCACATCTAATAGAATTACCGCCGTATCCGGGTGTTCTTGAATAAGCTGCAAGGTTTGCCCGCCGGAATAGGCACTCAGAAATTTCAAACCACGCTCCTCAAAGGAATAGTCGCCCAGTACCATGCGGGTCATGTTGTGAACCTCTTCCTCGTCATCCGCAATGATGATTTTCCATGCCTGTCTGTTTGTGATAGCTGTGGATGGGCTACCGGATATGTCACCAGTCCATAAACACTCCCCGGTATCACCCGACAAATGCTGATGTATTGTTTCCATCGCTTATCGCCTTATTCAATCATTTCTTGAATTGGAATTGTTATCGTAAAAATAATGTTTTTTTCCAATGTGCAGGAGCACTTAATCTGCCCGGCAAGTATCTGTGTCACGAGATTGTAAACGATATGCATCCCTAAACCGGAACCCCCTTGAGTCCTTCTTGTGGTGAAAAAGGGATCGAAAATTTTCTTTATATTTTCTTCTTTCATGCCCCGGCCATTATCGCTGTAACGCAAAAGGAGTTTATCTTCTTCAACTGATACATCTATAGAAATCAGGCCTTTTTCAACGCCTTCAAAGCCGTGAATCAAAGAATTCATCACAAGGTTAGTTATAATCTGTGAAAAGGCTCCGGGATAGCTGAAAATTTCCAAATCCTCCGGACAGCTCACCGTAATGGTGTGCCGGGTTCTTTTATATTTGGGGTGCAAGCTGAGCAAAACCTTGTCAATATAGTCCTTTAATTTAAATCTTCGCCGTTCTTCACTCGTTTGATCCACCGCCACTTGTTTAAAGCTTTTTACTAAATCCGCCGCTCGGTTTAGATTGGTAAGAATGCTTGCAGATGCTTCGGACACGCTGTTTAAATATTTTTCCAGTTCAGGATGTCGCATGTTCTCGGAAGCAAGCCTCGATGCAAATTCTTTGGTTTTCATTTCCAGGTAAGAGGCTGCCGTGACGCCGATGCCGACCGGTGTGTTGATTTCGTGAGCCACACCGGAAACAAGTTCTCCCAGGGCCGCCATTTTTCCTGACTGGACAAGATGCTCTTGGGTCCTTTTCAGTTTTCCGAGTGATTCCTGCAATATCTGGTTCGTTTCCCGCAATTTTACCGTCCGATTCTCAACCTGCTGTTCAAGCTCTTCATTCAGTTTGCGGAGTGCTTCTTCGGCCTTTTTTCGTTCGGTAATGTCGCGAACAATGCCGATAAATTTTCGCTGTCCTCCCACCCACATCTCGCTAATAGCAATATTTAAAGGGAAAATCCTGCCGTTTTTATCACGACCATCCACTTCTCGACTGATGCCGATAACTTTAGCTTTACCGGTACGCAAGCAATTTTTAATATACGTGTCATGCTGACTGCTGAAAGGTTCGGGCATTAACATCTTAACGTTTTGCTCGACAGTTTCGGAAGATGAATACCCAAAAATTTTTTCTGCGGCGGGATTGAATGTCTCAACGACACCATCCTCGTTGATTGTGATAACTCCGTCTATCACATTATCCAACACGGAACGAAGATATAGTTCGCTTGCTTGCAGCGCCTCTTCAGCCTGTTTGCGTTCAGTTTCATCGCTATATACGGTTACAATTTCTCCTGATGGCAGCTGATAAATAAAATTATCCCGCCATCCGGTAATCCTTGCATCTTTGTAAAAGGCGCAAGGATAATGTTCCGGTTTGCCGGTTTTCCATACCCGCCGGAATACGTCCAAAAGGCCGAAATCCTTTACGCCGGGAAACACGTCCACTAAGTTTTTTCCAATGAGGTCATCTCTTTTAATATTTTCAATATGTTCACCTGACTTGTTGAATTCTACAAAAATAAAATCCTCACCATCATTGACAGCCTTATAAACTGCTACGCCGTCTTTTGTATATTCAAATATACCCTTGTATCTGGCTTCAATCTTCCTCCGCACATCTTCCGCGCGCTTGCGGTCTGCGGCATCGACCTCTAAACCCAAAAAAGAATCCTTATTTGCCCGCCGGCAATCAGCGAGTTCCTTTTCAAGGGCTTCAACCCTTATTGCCAATTCTTCATAAGTGGGTCTTCGAGGTGTTTGAATTTCTTCTTTCATCACTCCATCACTCCAATATGCACAGAAGCTCATATCCACTTGTGTACAATTACCGTCATGAGCGCAAACAAGAACCGGCTGAATTCGAGCGTGTAAGATATTAGCTGCGTTTTTTAATCGGTTTGAACCGTATTTTAAGACCGTTACACTCACTGGCTGATCTTATAAAAGATAAAATAACTACGTATCCGCCGGTGTCAAAAGTCGACACCAAAATTATTTATTTGACCGTAATAGTTCAGCCACAAAGACACTAAATCCGGATAAACCGGAAATAACAAATTACAAGCACCACCTGATCTTAAAATTGGGTCAAATAAATTCCAAATTACAATATCCAAGTCTCAAATAAGATCGAACGTCAATTGTTTGGTCCGCCTGAGGCGGATTGGTCATTGTGATTTGTTATTTTGAATTTTTTAATTGCGTATATGAAACTAGGCCAAAATGGCATAGTTTCTTTTTCGATTTGACCGGCCGTTTTTTTGGCCGGCAGCTGGGCTGAAACCTGACACCTTCAGTCTTCGACAACATGTTGTCAGATAAAACCCGATAATGGCCTAAGGCGCCAAGATCAAAATTGTTATTCTTTTGACGCCTTTTTTATTAAATGTCTGTAAGGAAAAAGCTATAATAGCAAGTGATTGCGTGGTTCCCCTGCCGAAAAATGTGTTTTCTTGACTATCACGGACCACTGCTTAATTTAAACAATATTGCTGTGATTTCATGTCCGGACAGGGCTGAATACTGATATAGCCTTGTGAAAGAACTTAGGGGCGTCGACCCAATTGGAATGTTGAAATGCTGGAATCCATTATTCCATTTCCGGGGCAAATTCAGAAGCAAAAAAAACTCCTATATTATCAACATGTTGTAGAAATTTCGAGACGTAATTATCTGAAAATCTATAGAAAGGGGAGATAATGATGCAAGTAAATCAGGAACACAAACATACCCATGAGCATCCGCACATGTATACTCACACCCATGAACATACCCATGGGGGCACAACCCATTTGCATGAGCACGAACACAAACATGCTCACACGCACACCCATACCCATGGCCATGAATATTCACATGATGCTGTCGTTCATGCTCATGAGCATGAACATGCGGGTGAACATTGTTCTCATGATCATGTCCATGCAGTGGATGAAGTCGGCGACCATGATCATGCACATCCGTAATCAAGAGGCAAACAAGTTCCAACTGAGTCCCAACCCGGACAAGCCGGTTGTGGCGAAGCGTAAATCCCGCTTTATCGGGGAATTGAATATTGAAGATTTATGGTATCGCTTCTCTCTGTCTTTTCTATTTAAATCGATCGGTCGACCCAGTCGTTAGACCCCGAGGCTCTCGAAGGGAGGCTCTCGACGGGTAGAATTGCTTAAATATTCGATCCGGCAATGGCATAAATCATGTGCAAACATGATGTGATTTCAATAAATACAGATATCGTTTATTGGGTGATTAGTTGATTGGTTAAGTGGTTATAAATATGGATTTATCCCACATTTGCAAAATAATTGGACACTGTCACTTAGGTTTCAGGTGTCGGGTGTCAGGTGTCAGTAGTAAAAAAGTGAGAGCCGGCCTGAAACCCGACACCCGACACCTGAAACCTGTTCTCCGAAAAGGCTTCAATACGCCCGATAATGTCCAAAAAAAAGAGCTGTTTTCATAGCAAATTAGGAGGTCTGAAATAGGTACTAAGCTTTTTCCGAGACTACGCTCGGAAAAAGTGGCCCCTGCGGGGCAGCTGTCAAAACCAAAACTTGAACTGCAATTGTATAACCGGGGTAGACCGGAAATTACAAATTACAAGCACCACCTATTTTTATTCTTCTTTTGGGTGTAAGGTTTCAGGTGTCAGTGTTCAGGATATACGATTGCGTCTATCTTTCCTGACACCTGAACACTGACACCTGAAACCTTATCCGCGGAACAAAAACAGTGTAAATTTCAAGTCTATGTGCATACGTCACAGGTGAATTTTCATCACACTAGTCGTACCGTATCGCTGCCCAAATTTTTGCCCACCGGTAATTATGCCATTTGGCACAAATGCCGGCGGATCATCCGTTTGGAATTTTGAATTTCGGTTTTTGTGATTTGTTTGGTATTTGTGATTTGAATTTTTTATTGCCGACACCTGACACCTTCAGTCTTTTACAACATGTTGTCAGAAAAATCCCGCTAAGGGCCTAATTCAAAAATCCGTGGTGAACTATTACTTATTTTCCTAATCCAGGGGAGTTTAAGATGCTCAAAACAACAAATTATGATGTAATTATTATCGGTACCGGCCCCGCTGGACTGCAGGCTGCCATTCATGCCGCCCGCAAGAGGGTATCCGTGCTGCTTTTAGGCAAACCGGATAAAAGCAGTCTTTTCTGGGCCCATGTTGAAAATTTTTATGCTGTCTCCGGGATGACCGGCCAACAAATGCTAAACATCGGAAGGGAGCAGGCTGTCGGATTCGGTGCTCGCTTTCTGGAAGAAGATGTTCTGCAGATTTCCCATCGGAACGTACTTTTTGATTTGATCACCGAAAGTAATATAACCGTTGACAGCAAGGCGCTCATCGTAGCCACCGGCACGACCCGCAAGAAGCTGGGCGCTAAAGGTGAAAAGGAGTTTCTCGGACGAGGCGTCAGTTACTGCGTGGAATGCGATGCCGGTTTTTTTCGGGATGAACAGGTAATCGTGATCGGAAATGCCAGCGCTGCCGTCGGAGGTGCGTTGACTCTGCTTGACTACGCCTCCCGCGTTGATCTGGTCTGCGAAAATCTGGACGTGACGGATGCCCTCAAAGAAGAAATTAAAAAAAGCGATGTAATCCTCCATGAAGGTACCGGAATTGAGGCTATCGAAGGGAAAAACAGCGTAGAAGCGGTTGTTCTGAACGACGGTTCCAGAATTGCCGTCAGTGGCGTTTTTATAGAGCTGGGCGCCAGGGGCGTTATGGAACTTGTGACCGGCCTGGGGGTGCAGCTGGACGAGCAGATGAAATATATTGAAACCGACAAAAAAATGGCCGCCAACATCTCCGGCATTTTTGCCGCCGGAGACATCTGCGGACCGCCGCTGCAGATCGCCAAAGCCGTCGGTGAAGGCTGCGTGGCCGGTATCGGGGCGGCTGCCTATGCCAAGAAGGTGGGGAAAAGCTAGCCAAATATATTTGAAATTTTCTCCAATTTTAAATCAACGTTGATCATTGCTTCGACGCCTCGGGTAATGCGAGTGTTCAGAGTTCAGGAGGGATTATCCTGCCTGTGCTGAACCCCCTGAACACTGAACACTCTAAACACCTATTGATTGCAATACGCAATCAAAATTGTTTGACACAGTTAGTCAAACAATTGGCATGTAAGGAGCTAATGCAGACCTCGTCATTAAGCTTGGAAAATTTGCCGTGACTTTTTAACTGTCGTGGGATTGCATGAAAATTGGACATGGGTCTAATTCAGGAATTAAAGGAAAATGAAATGACCGCAAAGACGATACTGCAAAGGAAAGATATCCCGGATAGGCACAAGTGGGACTTAACACCTTTGTTTAAATCCGATAAACCCTGGGAGACCGTCTTTGCCGAAGTCGAAAATAATTTGGAATATTACAATAAATACAAAGGCCGCCTTAAAGAATCCGTCTCGGTCTTCAAAGAGGCGATTGAATTTCATCTGAGCCTCACCCGCAAAATTGAAAGACTTTATACCTATGCCCATCTTAAAAGTGATGAGGACAAGTCCAATCAGTATTGCCTGGGACTTCACCAAAGAGCACTCAATTTATTGACCCGTTCTTCAGAAATGGCCAGTTATATGACGCCTGAGATACAGTCCATCCCCAATGAGATCATAAACCGGTACATGGAAGACGCCTCTTTGGGTGAACTGAGATTTTATCTGGAAAAAATTCTGCGGTTCAAACCCCATACCCGCAGTGAAATGGAAGAACAGATTCTGGCCATGAGCCGCGAGATCGCCAATGGGCCTTCCCTGGTGTTCGGTCAGCTGGACAATGTAGATTTGAAATTTGGAACCATCACCGATGACAGCGGAAATGAAATTGAATTGAGCCACGGGAATTTTACCACCTTTTTGACCAGTCCCCATCGTGAGCTCCGCAAAAAAGCCTTTTTCCAGTATTATCAGGCTTACCAGGATCATAAGCATACGCTGGCAGCAACCCTGTCAAACTCAATAAAAATGGACTTTTTTTATGCACGGGTTAGAAATTTTACTAATTGTCGGATTTCTGCTCTTTTCAGTGACAATATCCAGGAGACGGTCTATGACAACCTTATCGAATCCGTGAAGAAAAACCTGGGACCTTTGTTCAAATATCTGAACTTCAGAAAAAAAGCACTTGGGCTAAAAGAACTTCACTTTTATGATACGTATGTCCCGATTATCGAAGATGTCAATTTTCGTATGCCCTATGAAGAAGCCGTCGATGTAGGGGGTATCTGCGATGGCGCCTCTGGGAGAGGAGTATTGCAAGGTCCTTGAAGAAGGCCTTTTGGGCGGCTGGGTGGATCGTCATGAAAACCGCGGTAAGAGAAGCGGTGCCTATTCTTCCGGCTGTTATGATTCGCCGCCGTATATCCTGCTTAATTACGATGAGCATAACCTTAACAGTCTTTACACTTTGATCCATGAAGCCGGACATTCCATGCACTCCTACTACTCAAAAAAATATCAACCCTATGTGGACCATGATTATACGATCTTTGTGGCTGAAGTGGCCTCCACTTTCAATGAAGATCTTCTGAGCAGGTATTTGCTGGAAGTATATAAAGACAATCCGAAGATGAAAGCATACATCCTCAACCGAGAAATCGACAACATCCGGGCCACCCTTTTCAGGCAAACCATGTTTGCGGAATTTGAACAGATCACACACGCGATTGTTGAAGCCCATGATCCCCTGACGCTGGAGGTGATGACTGAAAACTATCACAAACTGCTTCAAATGTATTTCGGCGACAGTCTGGTCCTTGAACCCGAGTTGTCACTCGAATACTTGCGAATCCCGCATTTTTATTCCGCCTTCTACGTTTACAAATATGCGACGGGTGTTTCCGCGGCTATTGCGCTGGCGGATAAAGTGGTCAACGGGGGTGAAACTGCCCGGCGAGTCTATCTGGATTTTCTAAAACTCGGCGGCAGCAAGTTTCCCCTTGATGAACTGCTGGATGCCGGAATCGACATGCGCTCACCGGAGCCGATCGAGCGGGCCGTTGCGCATTTTGGGGATCGGGTGGATCTGCTGATTGACCTGCTGATTGAAGGAAATGTAAATTAACGTCTCGGAATTCTTACAACCTACTGAGAATATAGAGGTTTTTTTTGGGCTTCCGAATTTACCCCGAAAATGGAATAATGGGGCTTGGTTCTAACATCGGCCACGGCTCATTCGTAGGTGGGGTTGAGCCTCCCGATATCTTTTGTTGGGTTTCGTTCCTCTACCCAACCTACTTCCCAGCCATTTTTGTGTTATCAGCGAAACCCAACAAAATGGCTGAAGATTGAACCATCCCCGAATTATGGGATTGTGAGCGAAGCGAACTAATGTGAATAGCTATTGATTTTTGAGAATTACGTGTCATGAAAAAGTACGCCATTATTCTTCTAACGGGGTTGAGTCTTTTTATTGCGGCTTCTGTTTTTTCATTTTCCGCCCTGGCAACACCACCCTTATCAACCGCCCAAGCACCCAACAATAAACCACAAAAGACACCTGTGATGCTGGCGCATCGGTGGAATCAAAAAATTGATATCAAGGGATGGTGGATGAGTGAAAAACTGGATGGGGTGCGGGGATACTGGACGGGAAAGGAGATGATCTCTCGTTCAGGCAACCCGTTTCGAGTTCCGAAATGGTTTACCGGGAATTTTCCCTCAACTCCCCTGGATGGTGAACTTTGGATAGGGCGGCGGCAATTTTCAGAACTTGTCGGTATAATTCGCCGCAAGATACCTGACACCCAATGGGAAAAAGTGCGTTATTTGATCTTTGATGCGCCTCAAGTGCAGGGAGGATTTGAAAAGCGTCTCGATTTTGCCCGTCGTTGGTTTCGACAACACCCAAATCCTTACGCTGAAGTCCTGAAACAAGAAATTTGTCAAAATGAGATGCATCTGCAAAAAAAACTCAGGGAAATTGAGTCCCTTGGCGGAGAAGGGCTGATGCTGAGAAAACCCGATTCTCCGTATACCGTCGGGCGATCCTATGATCTGTTGAAAGTCAAGACCTATAAGGATGCAGAAGCGAAAGTCATAAAACACCTTCCCGGTTCGGGAAAACATGCAGGTCGTCTTGGGGCGCTGCTGGTTGAACTACCGAATGGCATTCAATTTGCGCTTGGAACCGGTTTTTCGGATCAGGAGCGCGAAAATCCGCCTCCGGAGGGAAGCATCATTACGTTTAAGTATTATGGCTTTCACGACTCGGGTATTCCCTCGCTTTGCTTCCTTTCTCCGGGTTCGAGAGCACCTTTAACATTGAAATTCCTACGGCAACCGCAACCAGAGGGGACTCTGTAAAAACCAGGAAAATAGAATATATACCCAACCCGGCAAAGCCGGAATTGAAGATTGAAGATTTATGGTATCGCTTCGCTCTGTCTTTTCTATTTAAATCGATAGAATTGCTTAAATATTCAATCTGGCTATGCCATAAATCTTGCGCAAACATGATGCGATTTCCATAGAACAGGTACCAAGTTCAAAGATTCGTGGCAATACTTTAAATATTTTGCCACAAAATGCACAAAAATAAATTCTAAGCAACTAAAAGGAGGATCACCATGCGACAAATACTTTTCACCATCACAGCATTATTTTTCCTGACTTCACAAGCTTATGCGGACAATGGTATTATCAGTGTAAAAAGTTCACATGGGGTAAAAACCACGGCGGATCGACTCGAAAATACGCTCAAGCAAAAGGGGATGACCGTTTTTATCAGAATCAACCATGCGGCCGGCGCACAAAAGGTGGGTAAAAAATTGCGCCCCACAGAATTGGTCGTTTTTGGCAATCCGAAAGTGGGCACACCCCTGATGCAGTGTAGTCAGAGTACTGCGATTGATCTCCCGCAAAAAGCGCTGATCTGGGAAGATCAAGAAGGCACAGTATGGTATTCTTATAATGATCCAAATTATCTGGTTGAGCGCCACGGGATCACGGGCTGTGCCGAGGTCGTAAAAAAAATAGAAAAAGCACTGAACAATTTTGCTAAAGCGGCAACGATGCCGTGATCAGCAGGTACTTGTTATTCTATCATTGAAAACCTGGTCCTCTGGGCCAGGTCAGAGATAACAGGCTTTGCCATAATCGAATGCCATGGGGTACTGGAATAATGGAATGTTGGAATACTGGGTTTGGCGGAATAAAATCTATTTTATTAAGATGACATTGATTAGAAATTAAAATCAGAACATCATCCACCTTTTATACCCAATATTCCATTTTTCCACCATTCAATTATTCCATTGGTTATCCACCGGCAAACACCACCCCTCTGGGGTGAAATCAAAGCCTGGTCCTCTGTGCTAGGATTCTTTACTATTGCAGATGTGACAATGGCAGTCTATTACGACGATATCGCCAAACAATATCAAAAATCAAAGACCCTGCCTTTTCGTGAATATGTAGAGTGGTACTCCTACCTTAAGCTGTTGGGTGATATTGCCGGCAAATCCGTTCTGGATCTGGCCTGCGGAGAAGGATTTTATACCCGACGGATTAAAGAAAACGGAGCCGGCCGTGTAATCGGGGTGGACATTTCCGCCAAGATGATTGAACTGGCCAGACAGGAAGAAACGGCAAATCCGCTCGAGATTGATTACATCGTGGGTGATGTCCTGAAGTTGGGGGAAATCGGCAGCTTTGATCTGGTGGTGGCCTCTTATCTTCTGAACTATGCCCGTACCAAAGAACAACTGCTTGACATGTGCCGGGCCATAGCGGTTAATTTGAAGCCGGGCGGTCGCTTCGTGAGCATCAACAACAATCCGGACCAGCCCCCGGAATCTTTTCCGACCTGTAAAAAGTACGGCTTTGTCAAAAGCATCTCCGGGCTGTTGAAGGAAGGCGCTGCCATAACCTACGAATTTTACAGACAAGGACAAAAGTTCCGACTCGATAATTACTATCTGAGCAGAAACACCCATGGGTGGGCCTTTGATAAAGTGGGATTATCCCATATCCGCTGGATTAAAATCGAAGTCGACCCTGAAGGTATTAAAAAATTCGGTCAGAATTTCTGGCAGGATTTTATTGACCATGAACCGATTGTTGGGATTGAATGCCGAATGCAAAACGGGTTCACGGATCGTTGATGGCTGTGCTGGGTTCGGTGTATGTCCGGGTTTTGGGTTTAGATGAGTATAAGGGAATGGGAAACACATAATTTCTTGACATTTTAGCCAAATCCGGTATTACCGATCATAATGCTATGGATTTATAGTTTTCATTGAAACTGTGCAGACCTCGTTGAATAGTTTACTGGTTGAATGCTTGATTAGGTAAATTATAAATTGAGATTTCTCTCAGCCACCATCCACCCATATTCTTAGCCTGACGGCTATGGGGGGGGCTATTTATCTGCTACAAAAAGGGGACCACAAGATGTCGGAATATTTCGTTAAGCCGGGTGATACATTGTCTAAAATTGCCACCGGTACATTAGGCGCGGCCGGCAAATGGCGAATTATTGCAGAGATCAACGGGATCGTCAATCCGAACAAGATCCGGGTGGGGCAGCGCCTGCAGTTACCCGAGGAGGTGACCGAGATCCCCAGCGTTGTCAATACCTCTGCGGGTGTTAAGGCGGTTAGCAGAGAACGGATTCGAATCAGTGTCGAAAATAAGGTGGTCTACGCGACGCTGCTGGCAAAGCCGGAGAAGATCTTTGTGGGTCGGTTACATCGCAAAGGCCTGTATCGGGTTGGATTGCAGGAACCGGAAACATTTATCGGAAATCATCGGGAAAAGTTGCTGGAAGTTAACCTGACCGATTCAGAAATGAACGTGATCTTTGCCACTTCTGAAAATGAAGGAAATTTGGACGCGGTCAATACCTGGGACAATCAATTTATCAGTTTCGGCCTGTTTCAGTGGACAGCTGGCGGCCCCGGTAAACCCGGTGAACTGCCGGCACTGGTAAAGATCGTAAAGGAACGCTATCCGGATGATTTTCAACACTACTGGGGCCAGTTCGGTCTGGATGTTGTGGATGTCGACAACAAAACCGGGTGGTTCAGCTATCGTGGGAAAAAATTAACTTCCGCCGCTGATAAAGCCATGCTGCGAGAACATATTTGGGCCTATCGGTTTGTGCGGGCGGGCGCCGACATCGAGGTACAGGCTGCCCAGATCCTGCATGCCATCAATCGCATCAATCAGTTTTACTTTGTCAAGTCTTCCAAGCTGGACGGTTATGCCTTGGCTGATCTGATCACTTCGGAATACGGTATCGCTCTGTTGCTGGATAACCACGTCAACCGCCCGGGGTATTTACGCGGCTGCGTGGCTGCGGCACTGGAACGCAGCAATCTGACAGCCGAAGAGATGACCCGGGGTGGCAACGAAGAAGAACAGCTGGTGATAAAAAATTATTTGGATATTCGGCAAAGGTATGGCAAACACCCCATGACCGATGCCAGACAGCGGGCCTCTGTCACCCGGGGGTATGTGGTGGACGGCATCATATCAGACGGCAGGGGGTCGTTTGCTTCCAGTGCTTAGGCCCTTAGGGTGCCTTTATCTGACAACATGTTGTAAGAAACCGAAGGCGTCAGGTGTCAGGTGTCAGCCCCGCCGCCGGCCAAAAAAACGGCCGGTCAAATCGAAAAAGAAACTGATGTTCGACGTTCAATCTGTTTGCTGTTTAATCTAGGCCCGGCCATCGAAGCGGCCGGTTTAATCATCAAGAAAACCGTGCCATTTTGGCATAGTTTCATACGAGCGCCGCCTCTGGCCAAAAAAACGGCCAGTCTGATCGAAAAAGAAACTCTAGAAAAGAGAATATCGAATGACGAATGATATGGGCTATAAAGTCAAACCCTTAGCATCCGAACAAGCCAATGCAGCTTAATGTTTCATATAAGGTGTCAGGGTGTGGAAACGCTGAATACTGAATCCTGAGCACTGAAACCTGCAATTTGCTAAATCGCTGTCGGCGCCTTTACTGCCCCGCAGGGGCCATTTTTTCCGAGCGTAGCCTCGGAAAAAGCTTAGTGCCTTTGTGGCTGAACTATTACGATGAAAGGAGGAATTATGAGCGATGAAGTTGTTTACACATCAAAAGCTAGAATCGAACGCGTAAAAGGACCGTTGCGGCGGGCCTATTTGCCTGCCTTGGAATCACCGATATTGTTCGGGGTGCATTCCGAGATTGCCGAACATTATGGTGTTGATCCCAACGTACATTCACCCCAGGCAACTACCCTGGATTATGTGGTCGCCTCGGCAGCGGGCTGACTGACCGGTACCTTTGGTGGCGCGCTGGAAGCGCGTAAAATTCCTGCCGGAGAGGGGTTCCTCACCTCAGAGGCACGCGGCGAGATCGAAAAAGACGGCAATGTTTTGGTGATTAAACGGATTCATGTAACCTATCATCTGAAATTAGAACCGGAGCAGCGGGAAACCGCCCAGAGAGTGCACGGGTTTCATGCTGATAAATGTCCGGTGGCCCGCACGATCAAGGGGTGTGTGGATATTACGACGGAATTGCAAATGGAAGATATATAAGAGCTCAAAGCTCAAAGGAGGAAACAATGGCTGCCAAGAAAATTCTAATAATTACCGGAGATTTTACGGAAGACTATGAGACAATGGTTCCTTTTCAGGCCCTGCAAATGGTGGGGCATACGGTTCATGCGGTGTGCCCGGGCAAAAAGGCCGGCGAGACCATCAGAACCGCCATACATGATTTTGAAGGGGACCAGACTTACAGCGAAAAGCCGGGACATAATTTTACGCTCAATGCCAGTTTTGATGAAATCAACGCCGAAGATTATGATGCGTTGGTGATTCCCGGCGGTCGCGCACCGGAGTACATTCGGCTCAATGATACGGTACTGAAAATGGTCAGTCATTTTGCAGAGGCCAACAAACCGATTGCTGCGATTTGCCATGGTGCGCAGGTGCTAGCCGCTGCCGGGGTGCTCAAAGGAAAAAGTTGCACCGCTTACCCGGCCGTCGGCCCGGATGTAAAAAATGCCGGTGGGGAATTCATGGACATTCCTGTGGATCAGGCTCACGTGGACGGCAATCTGGTCACGGCACCGGCCTGGCCGGCCCATCCAGCCTGGCTGGCCCAATTTCTGCTGGTTTTAGGGACGAAAATTGAACTGTAGAGGTAAAAATAATCTCGATTAACTAATGGCACTATATTTGTTAGTTGTCATTTCAAGGAGGAAGATTCCATGAGCGAATTAATCGAGCTTATGAAAACGGATGCCATTGCCCAAATCGCTTTAAATCGGCCGGAAGCATACAATGCCTTTAATTATAATTTGGTTTCCCAATTAACGAACCATCTGACCACCCTGGCCGGAGATGACAGCGTGCGCGGCGTGGTGGTTACCGGTAGGGGCAAGGCTTTTTGTGCCGGTGGTGATCTCAAATGGGCCCAGGGATATCCGGCAAGACCGGGAGCCGCTTTTCACACCCTGGCTTCCCAATTTCACCTGGCTATCCTGGAAATCCGCAGGATGAAAAAGCCGGTGGTGGCAGCCGTCAATGGCATTGCAGCCGGTGGTGGATTTTCTCTGGCACTGGCATGTGATTTTAGAGTGATGGAAAAATCCGCAGTTTTAAGACAGGCATATACCTCAAACGGATTATGCATCGACGGCGGAGGCACGTTTACTTTGCCAAGACTGGTGGGCTATGCCCGTGCGCTTGAAATTGCCGCTTTTGACGAACCCATTTCAGCCGACCAGGCATTATCCTGGGGGCTGGTGACGAAAGTGGTAGAAGACGGGCAGGCACTGGTCGAGGCCACGGAAATGGCACAGCTCCTGGCCCGCCGAGCGCTGAACTCCTTTGCCTGGTCCAAAAAACTTATCACCGATTCGTTTAATACGTCGTTTGAGACCCAGCTTGAATTGGAAAGAGCCGCGCTTGAAGCATGTGCCGATCATCCCGACGGCCGGGAAGGGTTGGCGGCGTTTTCTGAAAAACGCAAACCTAAATATGGATGAACTTAAACATATTCTGAAAGACTATGCGGCCTTTGAGGCCGAAGTTAGAAATTTTTCTTCTGAGCTGTGGTTTCAATGGTGTTCTAGCTGCCGGGAGGTTTGCTGCAAAGCGGTATACTGCCGGGAGACTCTTGAAAGCCCCTTTCTCTTTTTATTGTCTAAAAACTATTCCCCCGAAATTTCTTACAGCACTCAAAAAGTCTGGTTGAACGGAACCGGGTGTAAACTTTCGGTTGGACGGCCGCCTGTTTGTTATGAATTTTTGTGCGATACCATCCTTGAGGCCCAGCAAACGGGAATGCACCGATATGCCATGATCGTCCTCTCCAAACTGATTTCCCACATTGGCAAAAGAGCCCTCGGCTCCATGCATCTCATCGAGGTCATGGAGCCGGCCGATCTAAAAAAGATCCGTTATCTACGGTTTGAAAAGCGCTTGTCGGAGGCTCGCAACGCATTTGATGTCGTTCAGTTGTTTTTTAGAGGTCATAAACTTAAAAATGAAGCTTTGAAGGTCCTGTCAAAGATTTCTCGCTGAACACCAGAAAAGGAAACCGTTGCAACATCGGGGAAAAATGAAGTGGATGCTATATACAAAGAAACGGTGCCGTCGTCATCGAGGTCAACCCGGAAAAAGCGTTTCCAACTGCGGACTATTACATCGCGGAAAAAGCCGGTAAAGCCCTTGCCAGAATTGTCGAAGAAGTGAGAAGTGTCAATATTGGGTAATAGGTACTCGGTACTGGGTATTGGGTATTAGTATTTATTGGAAATCGGTGTAAATTTTATATGTCCCCGTATAGTGAAATATGAAAATCGGAAAAAATGCCCAGATGTCAGTACCTGATACCCCGGCAAAGCCGGAATTGAGTTTGACTCAATTGGAGCATAAGCCTTCGAAGAGATCTGTTTCTTTGGTATCGGCCGCAGTGCATCCATGAACGCACTCGAAATGTTCGTATCCCATGACCTCCAGCCTCCATTCTTCCGACATACGCCTTATGATACTGTCCGGATTCATCTGGCTCTGGTGGCAATTGAGCGCTTCCAGCTTCTGGGAGAGGTATTCCCTGACATCAACAACGGTTGTTATTTTGTCCTCCGGAGTGCCTATCACTTCGGGATCGAAGCCGGGTTCTTCGCCCCTTTCCTCAACGATTCTATACATCCTGCGTATCCTTTCCAGAGGAATGGCCGTGTAGTAGAGCTTGAGCGGTTGCCATGGCTCGAGTGCTTCTCCGGTCTCGAATTGGGAGTCTCCTGAAGCTTGAAAAGCACGCAAGGTCACCCGGTTTGCCATTATATGGTCGGGGTGAAGATATGTTCCCTTCTCATTGTAGGTCACCATCACATGCGGGCGAACACGCCTTATTATTTCCACCAGTCCGGCTGTGGCTTCCTGGATGTCAGCCCGGGCAAAGGCCTGTGGATGATGATTCTCAGGACGACCGGCCATACCGGAATCACGGTAACCCAAAAAACAGACTGTTTCCACCGCCAGTACCTTGACGGCCGCTGCCAACTCAATTGCCCTGATCTCTTTTATGTTCAATCCGGGTTGGGGAGCAACAAAATCCGGATTCAGAATGTCACCGGCCTCGCCCCCGGTACCATACACAAGGACCGTCCTGAGGCCCTTTGCCGAATATTTTGCAAGTATGCCACCGGTACTGATCGACTCATCATCCGGATGGGCATGAACGGCCAGTAAGGTCAATTCGTTATTTTTAACATTGGGTAGTTTCATTTTAAAATTCTCAGATTTTTTTTCTAACTACAGTAACGAATATATTAATACTTGGATTGAATAATACAACCGACTTTTTTGTTTATATAGTTTCAACTTAATTTGGATATTATTATGGGTGTTCCCATTTTTTGGAGGTGTGCGCGGATTTTGCCACAATAAAATGCCGCGATGCGGATTGACTTAAGTCAATGTAAAAGGCTTCTAAATGGAGCATTTTTATGATAAGAAATGGGGGGGCCGTTCACGGGTTCAAAGGTTCAGGGGTTCAAGGGTTCAAGCCCGCCCTGGCGCGACTGCTTTGGATCGCTCTTAGGTGACGTTAAACCGACGCGAGAGTTCGATTAAAAGCACTCACATCTGATTCAGGTCTGGGCCAGGGGTTGCATGCTCATCCCTGGACTTCATTTGGTGGAATTCACTCAGAAAATTTTAAAATTTATCAAACCCTATACCTTGTTGAATAGTTTACTGGTCGATTAGGAAACTTAGGGGCTTCGCCCCAATTGGAATGTGGGAATATTCCATTTCCGGGGCAAATTCGGAAGCCCCAAAAAACCTCTATATTCTCAGTGGGTTGTAGAAATTCCGAGACGTAAATTATAGTCATAATTTCAAAAGGTTACGATTGTTTAAAAACTTGTTCTTTCTTTTGAAATATGAAGTGTCCAATTATTTTGTAAATATGGCATAAATCCATATTTACAACCACTTAACCAATCAACTAATCAACCAATCAACGATATCTGAACCATGAGCTTTTTTAAAAGACGAAATAATGGAAACACTGCCTGGAAATTGTTTCCCGGACCCGGTACTTTTTCCCGCGGGGTTCACCCTCCCCAGCGCAAGGAATTGGCCTCCGATGCTCCTATTGAAATTATGCCCCCGCCCGAAAAGGTGATACTGCCTTTGCTGCAGCATATCGGCGGGCCTTGTACCCCCATAGTCAAACCAAAGCAATATGTGGCTTTCGGAGAAATGATCGGCACGGGTGAGGCCTTTGTTTCCGCTTCTTTGCATGCCCCGCTGGCCGGGGTTGTTCAAAAGATGGAAGTAACCACCCTGGCAAATGGACGGCACCTGCAGGCCATCGTCATCCGCGCTGAAGGCGAACAGCTTTCCGGACAGGCCCTGTGGGACGAACTGTTTGGCGGGAAGTGGCCCCAGAAATCTTACCAGACGATGGATCCGGCAAAAATCACGGCAGCCATAAACGATGCCGGTATCGTCGGGTTGGGAGGTGCCGCATTTCCCACCCATGTGAAGATCATGCCCAGCGATAAAAAACCGATTCATACACTGGTGGTTAACGGATGTGAATGTGAACCTTACCTGACAACGGATTACCGTCTAATGGTAGAAGCCCCGGATGCCATTGTGGCCGGTGCCCTGCTGGCGGCCCGTGCCGTGGGTTCCCGGAAAGCATATATTGGAATCGAGAACAACAAACGGGAAGCCGTGGCTTCGCTTCGCCGGTCTGCTGCCGGTGCTGGAATTAAAATCGCCGTGCTCAAGACCAAGTATCCACAAGGCAGTGAAAAGCACCTGATCAAGGCCGTGCTCAACCGGGAGGTCCCTTTGGGGGGGCTTCCCTCTGATATTGGTGTGGCCATGACCAATGTGGCCACGGTTACATCCGTGGCCCGGGGGGTTATGCGCGGTATTCCGTTGACCCATCGGGTCATCAGCGTCACCGGTGGAGGGATTGTCCGGCCCAAAAATCTGCTGGTCCCCATCGGGATTCCCATGGGTGCTTTGATCGACTACTGCGGAGGGCTGCGTAAGACGGCCGCCCGGATCATCGCCGGAGGCCCCATGATGGGATTTGCCTTTACCAACCCGAACACACCGGTCACCAAAGGAACCAGCGGCATTACCGTACTGACCCACGAAGAAATCCGCAAGGTGGACAAAACCATGTGTGTTCGGTGCGGCCGGTGCGTGGATGTATGTCCCATGAAAATTGTGCCGACCAAGGTAGCGATGGCTTCCCGCTTCAAGGATCTCAACCTGGCGCGTAAATACAACATAATGGCTTGTTTCGAGTGCGGTTCATGTGCCTATGTATGTCCGGCGGGACTGCCTCTGGTACAGCAAATCCGTACTGGAAAGGCCCTGATTGCAGCAACGGGGCAGAGGTAAGATTTTAGGCAATTTAGCTTGCCGACCGGATCTCATAAGCGCTAAATTATTTTTACGCCTGGGGATTGTGGAAGGTTTACTGAAAAAAATGAACATCGAACATCGAACGTCCAACATCGAATGTTGAATGGGAAAAGATGAAGAAACAGAAAAAGGTGTTGAATGTTCGATATTGGATGTTTGTTTTTCATTCGACGTTGGACGTTCGATGTTCGATGTTGGACGTTCATCTTTTAAAACAACCCTGTACGGCATAAATGTAACCTGTGAATGTTTACAAAACAAATTAACGCTTATGGGGGGGTAGGCCCATAACATGAACTGCCGATGAGAGAAAATTGAATTGAAACTAGAAACAAACGGTATCCATTCCACCCCCGCAATCCATGTTGCCCCGTCTCCCCATATATTCAACATGGAGATGACGACCCGCAACATGATGCGTGATGTACTGATTGCATTTGCACCGGTGGTTTTTGCGGCTGTTTATTATTTTCGATGGTTTGCAGTCAAACAGCTGCTGATCTGCCTGGTGGCTTCTTTGGTTGCTGAAGCAATTTTTACCCGCATGAGAGCGCGGCCCCTGTGCCTGGGAGATCTATCGGCCGTTGTTACAGGTGTTATCCTGGGGCTGTCGCTGCCGGCCACCGCGCCGTGGTATGTGGGAAGTATCGGTGCCGTCGTGGCCATGGGCATCGGCAAGATGGTTTTCGGTGGCCTCGGGATGAACCTTTTCAATCCGGCCATGGTGGGCCGTGCCTTTGTTATGATCGCTTTTGCAGGCAATCTGGCTGCTTCCGGTTATATAGATTCAGGCAGCGGGGTGGATATCCTCTCCCAGGCCACCCCTTTGACCGTATACAAACAGACCGGCGCAGCAGCTCCGATGGGTTTATTGTTCTGGGGCCACACCAACGGGTCTCTGGGTGAGACCAGTGCACTGGCATGCCTGCTGGGGGGCCTATATCTCTGCTTTCGGCGCGTGGCATCATGGGAGATCCCGGCCGGTATTCTGATCAGTGCAGTTATCATCGGCGGGCTTGCCAATCTGGCGGATCTCAACAATCCGTGGACAGCGCTTCATCATCTGTTAGGGGGTGCCTTGCTCTTCGGGGCCTTTTTCATTGCCACCGACCCAGTTACGAGCCCGCTCACGGTCAAAGGCAAATGGATTTTTGGTGTCGGTATAGGGGCGCTGGTTATGCTGCTGCGCCTTTTGAGCGGATATCCGGAAGGTGTCATGTTTGCGGTGTTGCTGATGAATGCCGTAACTCCGCTGATCAACCGGTGGACCATTCCCCGTCCATTCGGAGGTGTTTAATTGGAACGAGCTCTTAAAAAAAGGTCGGCTGGAGCTGCCGGCCGGCTTAAAAACAGCAATATTGCCCAGGCCTGGCTGATTTTGGTGATGGCCCTTATTTTTGGCGCCGCCCTGGCCGCCGTTCAAGTCAATCTCAGCGGGGTCATTGCGGCCAACAAATTAAGCGAGACCCTTGAACGGGTCCCCGAGCTGGTATGGGGTGCAGCGGCAGCCCCTAAGATAATGAGTCAAAACGCATCAGTGGATATCACCCCCGGCACGGTTACGATCAAAAAGGATGCTAAGACCGTCTACTACAATCTGTTCCGCGTGACCCGTGAAGGCAAACTGGCCGGTTGGGTGATCAAGGCCGGCGGTCAGGGCTACGCCGATAAGATCGAGTTAATTATCGGTCTCGACCCCGGCGCAGATACCATCACGGGGCTTTTTATTTTGCAGCAGAAAGAGACCCCGGGGCTGGGAAATAAAATAACTTTTCCCCAATGGCGCAATCAATTTATACGAAAAAAAACCAGTACGCCGCTGGTGGTGGTGGTGACAAAGGGCAAAAGCCAGCCACCCAACGCGATAGATGCCGTCACCGGTGCCACCATTTCATCCCGCAGCGTGACCGGGATCGTAAACCGTACCATCGGCGATATTAAAGGACAGCTTACTCCGGCGACGATCCGGTATTCTGAAAGGCAACTGTAAATGACGGACCTACCGACTCCATTTGAAAGGTTTATTCAAGGCATCCTGCCTGAAAATCCCGTATATCGTCAACTGCTCGGACTTTGCCCGACGCTGGCGGTGACCAGCGGCTTGAAACCCGCGTTGACGATGGCAGCTGCTGTGGGGGTTGTTCTTTTAAGTGCCAACATCATCATCAGCCTCATTCGCAATCTACTCAAACCTCATTTGCGGATCGTCGTTTTTACGCTGACCATTGCAACCTTTGTGACTATTGTCGACCGCCTGCTGGCCGCTTACATGTACCAGATGAGCAAAACCCTGGGGCCCTACATCCCCCTGATTATTGTTAACTGCATCATCATCTGCCGGTGTGAAGTGTGTGCCTCCCGGCAAAATGTCCTGGCTGCATCTGCAGATGCCGTGGGTCAGGCCATCGGGTTTGGTCTGGCACTGGCCGGCATTGCAGTCATTCGTGAGATTCTGGGCACCGGGATGATTGCAGGCGTCCAAATTATGCCGGCCGCCTGGCCTTCATGGGTGATCATGGTTTTGCCGCCCGGCGCCTTTTTGACCTTTGGCCTCCTGTTGGCACTGGTCAACTGGATCGACTCCACCCGATCGAATAAAGAGCGGTGAGAAGGATAACCTGTGGATTATATATTCGATATTTTTCTGATTTCCATCAGCGCTGCCTTGATTAATAATTTTGTGCTGTATTATTTTGTCGGCATTTGTCCCTTCATCGGCGTCTCACGGCGGGTGGACATGGCCCTGGGAATGGGAAGCGCGGTCACATTTGTGATGACCATTGCCGTTTTTTTAAGCTGGACGATTACCACGCTTGTTTTGATGCAGGGGGCACCCGTATCCCGCTGGGTAGCAGGATATTTCATGTCGGCTGAGAAGGCCGCCGGCATCGATCTGACAATTTTAACCTACATTGTTTACATTTTTTCGATTGCATCTTCAGTTCAGTTTGTAGAAATGTATGTGCGTAAATTCTATCCGCCGCTGTACAAATCGTTCGGTGTTTTTCTGCCGCTGATAACGACGAACTGTGCCATCCTGTTTGCCTGCTTGACCGTCATGAGCAACATTGTCGGCGTCGAAAATCCCACCGAAGCCTGGGACCTGGGACGCTCCCTTGCCATGGGGATTTTCGGCGGCGTCGGCTTTACCATCGCCATCGTTATCATGGCCGGCATCCGGGAAGAACTTGACCTGTGTGATATCCCCGCACCCTTCAAAGGGGCTGCCATTACCCTGATTGTCGGGGGAATTCTGGCCATGGCATTCATGGGATTTAATGGTGTTGACAGCGGCCTCAAAACCGTCCTGGCAGGCGCTCCCTGAGAACAGGAAGCAGAGTGGGCGGAAAATTTCAAACACCAACTGTTCTGAACCTGTGAACGCTTACTAAACAGCAACCGCAGAGGCAGGCTCTGATTTCCCCTTCAGGGGGGCATAGCCGTGAGGCTAAGCATATATTGTTAACATTTTGATGTTTTTAGATGGCAAATCACAAATATCAATAACCAAATATTTGTAATTTGCTTTTTGTAATTTATTTGGGATTTGTAATTTGTAAATTGGGAATTCTCTCATGACCTGGGTAGCTATCGGCCTTTCGGCCGGAACCATGCTGACAATGGCAGTCGTGCTGACGGCTATTCTCGGATGGGCGAATAAAAAATTTCATGTGGATGTGGACGAACGGGCCCTGACTATCATAAATGCTCTGCCCGGGGCCAACTGCGGCGGGTGCGGTTACGTAGGCTGTGGTGAATATGCCGAAGCCGTAGCGCTGGAACACGAGGCGGTGAACAAATGTACTGTCGGCGGCCAGAGCTGCGCGCTGGCCGTGGCCGCCATCATGGGGGTGGAAGTCGGAGAAACACTGCCTTACCGGCCCATCGTGCACTGTGGTGCCCACTACAATGACCGGCTGGGAAAAAATGAATACCGCGGAGAAATGCGATGTTCCGCCGCCAACCTGGTGACCGGCGTTCAGGGCTGTACCTATGGATGCCTGGGATTTGGGGATTGCGCCCGGGCTTGCATGTTTGACGCCCTGCATGTCGTCGACGGTCTGGCCACTGTGGATTATGAAAAATGTGTGGGCTGCGGGGCGTGCGCCAAAGTTTGTCCCCGTAACATCATCACCATCACCCCCTTTAAATCAAAACAGATGCTGGCCGTTACATGCTCGAACAAAGACAAGGGAAAGGATGTCATCGCGGTCTGCAATGTGGGCTGCATCGGCTGTGGTGCCTGCGCCAGGACCTCAAATCTCTTCACCCTCAAAGACAATCTGTCTACCATCGACTATGATGCTTACTCGCCGACATGCTCTCTTGAGGTACTGGATGCCTGCAAAAAATGTAAACGGCAAAGACTCGTTTTTGTGGGAGAACCGACAACAGATGATCTGGATAAAGCCGGAGATTTGGAAGCTCCCGCCCTTGGTCGAACCGGATTTTAAAACGACGGTCGATGATACGGAGTGGCGGGGGTAGATACCTTTTTTTTCAATACGCAATAAATTCCGATCCTGCGAAGTTTCAGCCGCAGGGGAAGACTGCATAAGCGCCAGTTGTTTTTACGCCGGGGACTGTGGAAAGTTTACTGAAAAAAATGAACATCGAACATCGAACGTCCAACATCGAATGTTGAATGGGAGAAGATGAAATCACAGACTTATGACTTAGAAGAAAGGCTGCTTGAGTATTCGGTGGGAATCTTAAAGAATGAAATTTTAGAGGAAACATAGGAATTAATTAAGATTTTTGTTACGAGTATCAAAACGGCTGAAAAGAAGCAGAAATAGTCATTGAAGGCTTGACATTGGATATTTGAAAACAAATGAAATTAATTTGCGGAGCGGAGCGACATCATTATTCGATGTTCAATGTTGAACGTTCGATGTTCGGTCTGTTCGACGTTAAACTTAAATACAACCTTGTAAGGCATACATGTAACCTGTGGATGTTTACAAAACAAGTTAGCGATTATGGGGTGTCCCCCCGCCCCCCTTGAGAGTGAAAAAAGTAAACGTTTTCTTTATTCGGTAAAACCACTACCTTGTCGGGAGAGGAGGTCTTTTGGAAACCACTATCCGGAGAAAAATACTTCTCGCTTTTGACGGATCCGAGCAGTCCCTGGAAGCGGTCCGCTATATCAGCACACTCTTAGCGCCTGACGAGACCGATATTGTGCTTTTTAGTGTGGGAACCGGTTTCCCGGAAGTGTTCTGGGACATGAACAGCAATCCGCTTTACCGCTCCAAAAAGACCAAGGTCATGGGATGGCTGGCGGATCATCAACTGGCGATCGGAGAATTCAAGGAAAAAGCGATTAAGATCCTGGCCGACGCCGGTTTTCTTGAAAAGGCGGTTTGCGTAAAAACCCAGACAAAAAGAGCCGGGATTTTAAAAGATATTATTCAGGAATCCTACCAGAATTACAGCGCCATTGTTGTGGGCCGCACCGGTGTCAGCCGGTTAAAGGACCTGATTCTGGGCAGTATGGCCCCCAAACTGGCAGATAAAATCAAGCATATTCCCACAATAATCGTCGGGGGCAAGCCGGTATCCCGCAATATTCTGATTGCTCTGGATGAATCCATCGAAGCAATGCGTGGCGTGAGTAGTGCCGGTGCCCTGGCCGGCCATAGTGATCCGGAAATTACCATCTGTCATTGCCTTAAATTACCGGCCATGTCCCGTATTACCAAAGATCGGCCGGATACCACCGAAGGCGGGCAGGACTGGCGAGAATACAACCAAAACAGGTTTAAGCCTTACATGGACGAAGCGACCCAGCGCCTGGTGGATGCGGGCATCAACGCCGATCGGATATCCCGCGACTTCATTGTCGTCAAAGGCAATGCTATCCAAAAAATGGTTGAAACCGCTTTCACCGGCAATTTCGGCACCATTGTGGTGGGCCGCAGAGAAGTCATCAGTTTTACCCAGGAGTATTTCCGGGGCCGTTTCAGTGAAAGAATCATTAAAACGCTCGACAATATGGCTGTCTGGGTGGTGAACTAAAGGTAAATCAGAGATGACAGACGGACTCTGGAACTATCAGGGGTATATTCTTTAACTATTCTAACCGGTTGAACCATCGGTGCTTATGTTATCCCCACCTTTCCATTTCAACCGGTAAACGGCATCTGCGGTTTGTACCTCTTTGCCCTGTATCATTTCCTTTATCGCCGGGGTGATCCTGTTATAAATTTTATACAACCCATCCATCAGTTCGATGTCGGAGATTTCTTCCCAATAGTTATTATGGAAATATTTGGCTTCATAGCATGGCATTTTGTACATCGTATCTTCCCCGCAGGATTGAATATCAACCGGACCTGTCAATAGCATTTATATCGGCAATGCAGGTAACAACTTTAAATATACGTCTCGGAATTTCTACAACTTATTGGAAATATAGTGCTTTTTCTGGCTATTTTTTTGTAAGCCACATGGAATGATGGAATAGTGGAACAGTGGCCTCCGGCTCGTAGAGAATGTTGGCCTACGCCTCGGAGAGAATACTGGGTATGGAAAGCGGAAAAAGGTCTATTCTACAAAAAATGTTGCATCTACATTTTTTAATAAATTAAGGATATCCAATCACATTATGGAACAATAACATGGGGGCAGCCGGATCGTTTTCCTCCATCCATCTGAAGGGATCGCGCATGAATCAGACCGAACAGTATCGATATTTTCTTAAAGACACAATTCGAAAATCCATTGACTTTCGTAATACCGATCAGCATAAAGGTGTCCCGGTACCTCCGATAGAAAAACCATATGATTCGAATGCTCCCCGCATTCAGCTGCCAACATCCGACCGGTGGACCCAAAACATTGAAAAGAAAGACCTCATCTCTGCGATGTCCAACAGAAAAAGCCGGCGCCAATTTACGTCTGAAGGACTGTGTATTGACGAACTTGCTTTTCTGTTATGGGCTACCCAGGGAATCAGGCAGCCGGCAAGCGGGAACCTCGCCTATCGAACGGTCCCGTCGGCTGGTGCACGCCATAGCTTCGAGACCTACCTGTTCGTGATGAGGGTAGAGGGTATCCAGCAGGGGCTTTATCGTTATCTACCCGTTTCAAACGAACTTCTGTTCGTTTGTGAAGTGGAGAACATGGAAAAACGCCTTGCTCGTGCCTGCCTCGGGCAGATTTTCGTCGCCAGAGGAGCAGTGACGTTTATCTGGACAACCATACCGTATCGCATGGAGTGGCGGTACTCCCTTGCGGCGCATCGAGTTATCCTGATAGATGCCGGGCATGTCTGTCAAAATCTTTATCTCGCGTGTGAAGCCATACAGGCAGGTACCTGTGCCGTGGCTGCCTACGATCAGGAGCAACTGGACAAATTGCTGAATATTGATGGAACCGACGAATTCTCAGTATATCTGGCCCCTGTAGGGAAAATAAAAAGGAGAAAATCATGATACCCAACCAGCGCCACCTGTTTGATCTGCCGGATGATATTGCATATTTGAACATCGCCTACACCGCCCCCTTGCTCCGTACTGCGGCCAACGCAGGCCGGGATGCAATTCGAACCAAAGAAAATCCATGGACAATTGCATCGAATGATTTTTTCAGCTCGGTCGAAACCGTACGCGACTTATTTGCCGGGATTGTCGGCTGTAACTCCGACTGTGTTGCCATCATACCCGCCGTATCCTACGGCATTGCCCTGGCCGCAAAAAATCTATCCTTAGAAGAAGGGCAGTCCATTGTGGTGTTACATGACCAGTTTCCTTCAAATGTATACAGCTGGCGCAGCCTGGCATCTCAGAAAAATGCCGTCGTAAAAACAGTCCCGCGACCGATTGACAATGATTGGACACCTGCCCTGCTGGAGCGCATAGAAGACAATACTGCCATCGTGGCGGTCTCCAATTGCCATTGGACGGACGGTACCCTGATCGATCTTGAAAAAATTGGTGAGCGCTGCCGCTCCAAAGGCAGCGCTTTGGTGATTGACGGGATCCAATCGCTGGGCGCCATGCCGTTTTCCGTCGAACGGGTGCAGCCGGATTTTCTCGTGACCGCAGCGCACAAGTGGCTTCTGGGGCCATATTGTTTTGGGTTTTGTTACGTGGATTCCAAGTGGCATCAAGGCCTGGGCCTGGAAGAGAACTGGATGAACCGGGCGGATTCTGAGGATTTTTCCCGTCTGGTGGATTACCGGGATAATTACCAGAAAGGCGCCAGAAGATTTGATATGGGTGAGAGCAGCAATTTCATTCTTTCTCCGATTGCAGCGGCCGCATTGAGACAAATACTGGATTGGGGGGTTGAAAATATCGCAGTGACGTTGCGGGCCAAAACCGATGCCATCGCCGATCGTGCCAGGGAAATCGGACTTGTTGTTGCACCCGGGCACGCCCGGGCACCCCATCTGATCGGGATTTCAAAACCCGGTGGTTTTCCCAAAGAGCTGCCGAATTTGCTGGCTCAGGAAAAAATATTTGTCAGCTTTAGAGGTGAGTCTATTCGAATTGCACCGCATTTATATACCGCCGAAGAAGAAATCGAGCGGCTTTTTTCAGCATTGCGAAAGACATTATAGGACCCAACCCGGACAAGCTTAGCCGGTCGTAGCGTAGCGGAGATCCCGCTTTATCGGGGAATTGAATATTGACGATTGACGAATGAAGATTTGTGGAATCGCTTCGCTCTGTCAATTCAATTTAAATCGATTGCCATTGAGAGGACGGCAAAGGAACAGCTCTCAGCTTTGGTGAATAACCAAACTACCATATGAGGGCATCTTGTACATAGTAGCAAGGTAATGTTTCGCAGGATTCCTGATTTTTGCTTTCCGCCCACTTAGCGGAAAGCAAAAAAAACAAATCCTCTGCGTACTCAGCGTCTGCGCTGAAAATAAATATCAAATTTTCCCCCTTTTAGTGGGGCGTCAATCCACCCTTTCTATGGGAGGTATTTGACTCACGAATCGGTGTCGCTTACCCGACGTATGATTTCAACCCGATCTGCCTTGCGGTAACCCCTGGGAAGTTTCTTACCGCGACGTCCGCGCTCGCCGACAAAATCAGAAATGTTACCGGGTGTGAAGCGGACGGATTGTTTGCCAGCGTAAATCTTAATCGTGGCACCTTCCGGAATAATTTCCAACAATTTTACAACCTCTTCGCGTTTTCTGACCCTTGCGGGCGGGATTTGAATGATCTTGTTGCCCTTGCCCCTGGGAAGCTCCGGCAGTACCTTGACGGGGATAACCAGCATGCGCCCTTCCGTTGTAATTGCAACCAAATAGTCGGTTTCGTAATTGTGGACATAAATGGGGGGCAGGGGCTCGGAATATCCGGGCACTGTGAGCATGGCTTTGCCCCGGGTGTTTTTCGTTACCATGTTGGCAATATCCGTAATAAAACCATACCCCGCATCACTGGCAAGCAACACCTTCTGATGCGCCAACCCCATGACAACAGATAAAAATCTGGCCCCGTTGGAGGGCGTCAGTTTACCGGTCAGCGGTTCTCCTTGCCCCCGCGCCGAAGCCAGCGTATGGGCCGGCAACGAATAGGACCTTCCCCCGGTATCAAAAAAGATTGCCGGATGCGTGGTTTTACCGCGGGCGGCACTTAAAAATTCATCACCGGCCTTATAGTTCAGAGTGATGGGATCCACTTCGTGCCCCCTGGCCGCACGCACCCATCCGCCGGCGGACAGCACCACGGTCACCGGCTCGACAGCCGTAAGCTCGACTTCCTTAATCGCCCGGGCTTCCCGGCGTTCGACAATCAGGGTTCTGCGCTCGTCGCCGTATTTTTGCGCATCTTCTTTGAGCTCGGTTTTCATCAGCGTTTTCAGGCGCTGGTTTGACGCCAGCGTTTTTTCGATCCAGTCTCTTTCTTTTTCCAGGTCCCGTTTTTCATTTTTAAGGTTGGTCTCTTCAAGTTTCGCAAGCTGACGAAGCCGTATCTGCAAAACCGCCTCGGCCTGTACTTCAGTCAGGCCAAATTTTTGCATTAAAATCGGCTTGGGCGCGTCATTTTGACGAATAATCCGGATAACCTCGTCGAGGTTAAGGTAGGCGACCAACAGTCCATCGAGTATGAGCAGACGTTCTTTGATTTTGTTTAAGCGAAATTCCAGCCGGCGGATCACTGTTTGTCTGCGAAATTTAAGCCATTGTTGTATAAACTGCAAAAGCCCGAGTGTCTGCGGCTTGCGGTTCAACCCGATAACGGTCATGTTTACTCTAAGACTTTTTTCGAGGTCGGTAGTTGCAAACAGATGACTGATCAGAGCATCTTTGTCCACGCGGTTGGAGCGCGGCATGATCATAAGGCGTGTTGGTTCGTCCTGGTCCGATACGTCGCGAATGTCGGAAACCATGGAAAGTTTTTTTTCCCTCATCTGCAGGGCTACCTGCTCGATCACCTTGGCAGGTGAAACCTGATAGGGAAGAGAAGTGATAATGATATCCCCGTTTTCATATTCATATGTTGCCCTCATGCGAATGATGCCCTGCCCGGACCGATAAATGTTTATAATTTCTTCTTTGGATGTAATAATTTCCGCTGCAGTCGGCAAATCGGGCCCCTGTATGATTTGACAAATATCCTCGAGGGTGGATTTGGGGTTATCGATCAGGAGTATGCAGGCTTCAATGATTTCATTCAGGTTGTGGGGTGGGATGTCGGTTGCCATCCCCACCGCAATGCCGGTGGCGCCGTTTAGAATAACATTCGGCAGCCTGGCAGGAAGCATGCGCGGCTCGCTGAGAGTGCCATCAAAATTGGGAGCCCAATCAACGGTGCCCATCGAAAGCTCGGCAAGAAAAACATCTGCATAAGCTGACAGACGGGCCTCGGTATATCGCATGGCGGCAAATTCTTTCGGCGAGGCGTTCGATCCCCAGTTGCCCTGACCATCGATGAGCGGATAACGATAAGAAAAATCCTGGGCCATCAGTACCATGGCTTCGTAGCAGGCAGCGTCGCCGTGAGGGTGGAATTTACCTAAAACGTCACCGACGGTGCGAGCCGATTTTTTATGGTTGGTTGTTGCGCGGAGACCGAGCTCGCTCATCGCATAGACAATCCGGCGCTGAACGGGCTTGAAACCATCGCCGATAAACGGCAGGGCCCGGTCCATGATAACGTACATGGCGTAGTTCAAGTATGAAGGTCTTACAAAGGCGTCAAGGGCAAGCTGTTCGATGCCTTCATAAGAAATCATTTCGTGTTGGGACATATTTTTACCTAACCCGGACAAGCCGGAATTGAATATTGACGATTTGTGGTATCGCTTCGCGGCATCCTTCATATGACGCCAAAAGTAGTTTACACTTTTTATCGTAGGTTGGGTTGTGCGGGCGTAAACGTCGGGTAAAGCTTAGTTCAACTAAATAACAACTTCCTGCTATCTAATGTAATTTTTCTGCAATAGCACTACCCAACATTAAAGTCGCTTAACCCAACCTACAACTACGACGCTCAAAATTAAAAACAGGGCAAAAAAGCGTAAACCGGTAAATGAAAAATGCCCGCTTTGCACTGTCTTTTCTATTTTAATCGATAGAATTGCTTAAATATTCAACCTTGCTATGTGCTATGGCATAACTCATGCGCAAACATGATGTGATTTCAATAAATAGGTACTAAAGTGATCGGTTCAAGGTTCAGTTGGTCTGAACCCGGAACCTCTTGTATGAAACTTCATTTTAAAAGTTGGAGTTGGTTCTATCTTGTGCCGCTTTGCATTTTGTAGGTTGGGTTGAGCCTGCTCCAAGCTTTGTTGGGTTTCGTTGCACTCAACCCAACCTACATTTTGCCGTTGTTATAGCGAAATGCGAAACCCAACAACGGTCGATTTCCAAACCGAGTCCCAAAAGTTTCTTTTTTGATCAGACTGGACGCTCGCGGCCAGAGGCGGCGCTCATATGAAACTTCATGGAATGACGATTGACGAATGGTGGATGTCGCTTCGCTCTGCTCTTTTTAACAAATAAAATAGAAAGAATTCCTTAATTCGACATTCGTCAATCGACATTCGACATTTGTCATGCTGGAGTTTCTTTTTCGATTAGACCGGTCGTTTTTTAGCCGGCGGCTGGGCTGAACTTCGAACCCTTGAACGACTATTCTAGCTAACTTCAGAATCAGCCAGATCGCCTTCTTTTTCAAGCCAGTGCTTGCGGTCCCGGGATCTTTTTTTGGCCAAAAGCATATCCATGGTTTCGAAGATATTTTTTTCGTTATCGAGGGTAAGCTGGACCAAACGTCGTGAGTCGGGAAGCATGGTCGTTTCGCGCAACTGGCTCGGGTTCATTTCACCAAGCCCCTTAAAACGCTGAACATTGGGTTTTGCTTTCTTTGGTGCACCATTCAATCGTTTTAAGATGTCATCCTTTTCCATTTCATCCAGGGCATAGTAAACTTTTTTGCCCTGATCGATTCGATACAGCGGGGGCATCGCAACAAAAATATTACCTTCAGCAACCAGAGGTTTGAAATGCCGCAGAAACAGTGCGCAGAGAAGTGATGCTATGTGAAGCCCGTCTGAGTCGGCATCTGCTAAAATAATGATTTTCCGGTAGCGAAGGCTTGAAAGATCCGGAATACCCGGATCAACGCCGACTGCAGTGGCGATATCATGAATTGTATTTGATTTTAAAACGCTGGCGGTTTCCACTTCCCAGGTATTCAGTATTTTACCTCTTAATGGAAGCACCGCCTGGGTTTGTTTGTCGCGTGCCTGTTTGGCAGACCCGCCCGCGGAATCGCCTTCTACCAGAAAAAGCTCGCTTTCGACGGGATTCTGGGTAATGCAGTCTGCCAGTTTTCCCGGGAGAGTGGGACCGCTTGCCACTTTTTTCCGTATGACCTTTTTGGCGGCCTTAAGCCTTTTACTTGCGTTTTCAATGGCCATCTCTGCCAGTTTTTCGCCCGCTTCGGTGTGATGGTTGAGCCACAGGGCAAAGGCGTCTCTGACGACATTGGCGACAAACGATGCAAATTGACGTGAACCCAGGCGCTCTTTGGTTTGCCCTGAAAGCTGGGGATCGTTCATTTTTGCCGACAAAACGTAGTTGCACTTATCCCAAATATCTTCCGGCGCCAGTTTGAGGCCCCGGGGAATCAGATTGCGGAATTCACAAAATTCTCTCACAGCCGCCAAAAGGCCGCTTCGAAAGCCGTTTACGTGGGTGCCGCCTTGAGAGGTCGGAATAAGGTTGACATAGCTTTCGGCGATCATCTGTCCTTGTTCCGGCAGCCAGATAACCGCCCAACTCACAACTTCTTCTTTCCCCTCTTGATGTCCAATGAAGGATTTTTCCGGAATTCGATCGTATTCCGACAGGTTTTCAAGCAGGTAGTCTCTGAGGCCGTCTTCAAAATACCAGGAATCCGTTTCGCCGGTGTGCTTATTTGTAAAGGTAACTGTCAGACGCGGGCACAGAACGGCTTTTGCACGCAGGACGTGTTTTAATCTGCGCACGGAAAATTTAACCGTGTCAAAATATTGTTCATCAGGCCAAAATCTGACCGTCGAACCGGTATTGCGTTTTCCTACCGTTCCGATTTTTCTTAGTTTTGATGCGTTTTTACCGTTTTCAAAGGAAATCGCGTATTTGTTACCGTCCCGTCTGATTTCCACCTCAAGCCGGGTTGACAGGGCATTTACCACCGATACGCCGACGCCATGCAGGCCGCCTGAAAATCGGTAGTTTTTAATGCCGAATTTGGCTCCGGCATGAAGCTTTGTCATGATGACTTCAACCCCCGTCATCTTTTCGTCGGGATGCATGTCGGTGGGCATGCCGCGGCCATCATCACTGACTTCGAGTGATCCATCCGTGTGATAAATGACATCGATCCGTTTGGCGAACCCTGCGATGGCTTCATCAACTGCATTATCGATCACTTCCCGGGCCAGATGGTTCGGTCGGGTGGTATCGGTATACATGCCGGGCCTGCGCCTGACCGGATCAAGCCCCTTCAACACTTCCAGCGAGGACGCATCGTAATTCACCCTGGAGGCGTTTTCAAAC